>JAEEGL014601318.1_pt1 | contig 100445 bp, 132 predicted proteins | sample 9134231 | NCBI WGS metagenome assembly JAEEGL01 (sample SAMN16246548, study PRJNA631951) | gut metagenome | biome: gut microbiome; feature: rumen; material: fiber-attached | host: Bos | place: Iran: Karaj | collected 2018-10 | reverse complement strand
TTTTTTAAATAAATTAGTGCTGTGACAGGGATTTGGACTTCGGTTAAATCTTATTTTTTTATTTCCCAGTAAACACAGAGCGTTGCATCACGCTTTAGTGATACATCTTTTTTATCCCAGCCCTTATCCTGAAACAGCTTTTTTGAATCAAACCCTCTGCTTGTTACTACAGCGTAACCATTAGGGGTCTTATAAGTCTCAACTTCAACATTACTATCGATATCATGGATATCTCCTACGAACTCATTAAGCTCTGAGGTATCGTTGATATCAAAGTCAAAGAGCCATTTCTTATCTGTTGCATTCTCAGGTAGTGCTGCAAGTGATACCTGCTTATATTTTACCCTTCTTAGGTCATAACCTGGGTTATCAACAAGGAACTTAACCAAAGCCCTGTTTGCTTTTACAGTGTCTCTGGGGTTGATTGAATAGTACATTCTGGAAGTTTCTCCAGATACGCCCTCATCAACAAATCTCTTGAATTTCTTCTGAAGGATTTCACTGTCGAAAGGAACATCTGTAAAGAATGACTCATTTCTCTGCTTAAACCCAGGAACATCTCTATTATCTTTATTTCTTGACACTAATGTGACTACAAATACATCTTTGTTTTCTTTCTCTTTCATTTTTATCACCTCTATTTTTATTATATAATATTTGTAGTATTGTGTCAATTTGTTTTTTGTTTTTATTTTTTGATATTTTGGAAGTACCTATAATTTGTCTCTTTAGTACATCCATTACATGGGGCTTTGCTACTTATTACATGCCTGTGTTTACACCCGGCACAAATTACTGAATCTCTTTTTGCTTTTGCTACCATCTCTGCTGTCATTTTATATTTCCCCTTATTCTTTTTTTCATAGCGCTGTGTACAGGACTTGAACCTGTGTGGCCGTTAAGCCAATCTCTGATTAGCAATCAGGTGCATTACCAACTCTGCCAACACAGCATATAAACGACAGCGAGAGGACTCGAACCTCCATCGCATTTCTGCTACATTCGCCTTCCAAGCGAACCTCTTAGCCAATTAGAGTACGCTGCCATAATTATTCTTTTTAAATTCAAAGTTATTCGTTTAAACTTATCTTAAAACGAATAACGAACAGGCCCTGTAGGAATCGAACCCACATCTGATGGTCTGGAGCCACCCGTGTTACCATTACACCAAAAACCTATATATAAACGACAGCAATGGGACTTGAACCCATGTAGCCTTTCAGCTAATCTCCGCTTAGCAGGCGGGTACCTTACCAACTCGGTCATGCTGCCAAAATACTCCGTACCTGACTCGAACAGATAATTTAAGGGTAGAAGCCAAACGGTTTATCCAATTAGCCTAACGGAGCTTTTGAACGGGGCCTATGGGATTTGAACCCATTTCTGAAGGGTCAAAGCCTTCTATCTTAACCACTTAAACGAAAGCCCTAAACATAAAATATTATGAGACCCTATTATAATAAGAATCTGTTATAGGGTCGTTATTTGAGAGTTCGCCAACCTCATACAGGGCTTCTCTTGCTTTCATCTTTTCTATTGACCTGATATCCTGCATAGATAAATGGTCGCTTTCATATACATTCTTAAAACGGCACATTCCGCAGGAACAGTGTACTTTGTTATCAGAATACTGGTGGAGATTATCGTACCATTCAAAGCCGTTTACATGGCGTGAGATATTGCGCTTTCTGATGGCTTTCTTTGTGTTATAGTGACGTCTGAGTGCTCTGTACATAAAAGTACCTCCCTAAAATATCGTGTTTGTATCAGTTCTCTTCTCTCGAGAAAGCTCAAGAGGAGAGTTATTCTATTGTTTTTATTGTGGCAACACCGTGAATAGTCTCTACTTCATCTCCTTTCTTAAGTTTTATCCAGTTTGTAACCTGATTGGTCCTGAACTCAAATGAGTCACATTCTTTTTCAACTGGTTCTTCACCATATTTTACAATCATAAGTTTCATATAAAAGAGCTCCTTTCTTATATGAGTATCCCTTACAGGAATCGAACCCGTATTAGAGCGTTAGAAGCACCCTGTTCTATCCATTGAACTAAAGGGACATAAAGACGATGATGGGGGTCGAACCCATGCTCACGATTTTGCGGACCGCTGCCTTTCCACTTGGCTACATCGTCATATTCTTTTTAAGAGGAGAGTTGGCGAGACCCTTGCTGCTGTTGGCATCCTCTTATAGCCTCAAAAGGTTTTCCCTGGGAATATACCTATAACCCACGTTTTAGCGCTGTGGCAGGGACTCGAACCCTGACGGCAGTTACGCCTTGCCGATTTTCAAGACCGGTGCTGTACCAATTGAGCCATCACAGCATAAAAGATATTGGAGGGAATCGAACCCTCGGTCCCTGGGTTGCAATCAGGTGCCTTATATCCACTTGGCTACAATATCAGCAGGTTAAGTAGGACTTGAACCCACATCATCCCGCTTTGGAGGCGGGTATGCTATCATTACACCATTAACCCAAAAGTTATTCTTACAATTCTATATACCTTGGATAAGTAAAGCTCAGAGGTAAGCAGCCCTGTCTTTTAATCTCATACTGCAGTTAATCAATCCATATCTTTGAATATATAGCGTTGTTATTCTTTGTGAGGAATCTGTCACGCTCACATCAGCAAAGAGCGACTTTGCAAAGCGACAGCGAAGGGACTCGAACCCATAAAGCATTTCTGCTACGCCAGTTTTCAAGACTGGTGCCTTACCATTAGGCTACGCTGCCATTAAGCTGCCCCAATAGGACTCGAACCTATAGTCTCTTGAATCAGAATCAAGCGCCTTACCGTTTGGCTATGGAGCAATGAGAGGCGTAGGTGAGATTCGAACTCACGCCAGTTAAGGCACACGGTTTTGCAGACCGGGGTCTTAAGCCACTTGACTACTACGCCATAACTTGTACCAGGGAATAAAAGTCCCTGTTATCACGGGTATCTCAGACACATACCAAGTATCTTCATTTTAGATACCGTTTAGTACAAGGGTTTTTGGATATACCCGTATATTAAAGGGTGGTAAATTCTTTAATATAGCTTAAATCCAAAGAGCAGGTGTGGAGGGATTTGAACCCCCAGTATCCTTTCGGAGTCACGGTTTTGGAGACCGCTGCTGTGCCATTGAGCCACACACCTATGAGTATCTCCGACAGGACTTGAACCTGCAACCTAAGACTTAGAAGGTCCTTGCTCTTCCTATTGGGCTACGGAGATATAAACACAAAAAAACTGCACCCATTGCGAGGTATACTCTACAACAGATGCAGCGTCACTTTGAAAGATTCATATGACTTTTACCTTTCTCTTACACCTTACCCTTTCCAAGCAAAGCAAATAGAGAAGTATTGCATCCGTTGTTTCGGAGTCTACTTCTTGACCATCTACATGATGAACTTTGCTGTGAAAGCATATATGTAAGCATCTTGAATCTTTTCCTTTCCTCCCCACATCCGGGGAATTTTTATTTACAAAAGCATTGTATAATATTATTACTGCTTTGTCAATACTTTTTTAAAAATATTTTTTTTATTTATTGTATGAATTATTTTATACACTCTTTTTTATATGTTGTCAACAATTATCTTTCAACATCTTCTTCGGTAAGAGAAATCTCATTCTCTTTGGAATCATTGTCCAGATAATACACTTCTTTCTTAAATGAATTATCCTCAGTCTTTATATCGACTGTTTTTATGAAAACTGTAGAGGCTTCATTCGTCTCGAGATAAAGAAGAGTTTGCGTATACTCCTTCTCACTATTACATTCCGCCATACAGGCTGTATATTTTGAAAACTTATCCACAAGTTCTCCACATCCTGTGGATAACGCCAGCTGAGCAGTCTTAAATGAGCCCTTAAACTCTTCAACATCAACATCATCATGGTTCTTCTGAATAAAGGTTACATCCCAGTAATTCTTTTTCTTACTCTCATAGTCATCCGGATGAGTAATCATAAGATATGGGTAACCATGATTATCTATTGACCCGGAATCTGTATCAACGTCTGCTTTTTCAGCATTCTCCGGCTGAAGAGGAATGAACCATACGTCATCTGCATAGCACATCTCTGCAGTATTAAACACTTGTGTGCACTTAATAATACGCCTATCGTTTGTTTTCATTATTCTCTCTCTTCTTCAGCGTCTTCTTCAATTACAGCTTCAGGAAGTTCTTCTACATTCTTTTCAACAGACACATTGGAAACCTTATCCGGAGTACCAAATGTTAACTCAACATTATCGCCATTGAGCCAGAGCCATGATGGAAGGAGGTTCTGAGCTGCATAAAGCTCAGCCATCTCCTGATTTGGCATTCTGACAGTTGCATTTATTGTAAGAGTTATATTGAAGTCATGGGGGTTATCCAAAAACTCCTTTACAGTAGGATGGCCCTCTATATCTTCAAGTATCTCATCGGAGATATAATTTCTTTTCTGGCCACCTTTCTGAGTATAATATTCTCCTGCCATATTCTTTTTTACATCCCAAAATATAAGGTCTTTTGAAGTCATATTTTATCTCCTATTTCTGCTTCTCTTACTCTCAGCAATCTCTTTATCAACCTGACGACATTTTTCCAGGAATCTATTCTGCCACTCCTGTGCAGCTTTAACCTTCTTTTCTGTCTCCTCATTCAAGTAAAAACATCCAAACATTTCTTTCGTTTCTTTCCTTTCATTACGTAATAAATATCTTTTAATATTATATAATGTTTTTATAATAATGTCAAACATTATTCATAATCATCATACTCTTCAGCTTCGATTTCTGCCTGTCTTATATCCTCTTCGGCCTTCATCTCAAAATCTTCTTCGGTCATATCTTCATACTTCATACCACGTTTTTCGCAATATTCTTCATGTTCCATCTTGCTACGAAGTTTTGCGGCTCTCTGGATGGTTTCACTTCCCATAAATTTATTGAGCTCAGAATAAGGCTTGTACATGACACTCTCGAGAACAGCTCTCATTGTGTCCATATCTTCTTTTGAATAATAATCTCTTTTATCCTGAAGCGGGATAGGTTCTCCAAGACGCTCGTTTACAGCATCAAGAGCAAGATGAATTTTACCTGCATCAGACGCTGTTATCTCTGTATAATCCTCAAGATTTCCATCAAGCTGTTCCACTGCATAACGGAGCGACTCGTTTTTCATAAGGACATCTTCTATTTGTTCTTCATACATTGCAGACAAATCCTTAAGAAGCGCTATATCAATATCTCCTGATTTGGCATCAATATTCTTTATCATAGGAGCAGCTACTGAAACCAGGTTTACATTTTTAGATGAATTGTCTAAAAAGCCATCCGGAGTATATGCAGCTTCTTTCTGGATATACATCTTTAGCCTGTTACATTCATGCATAATGTTTTGAAGCGTTTCGTAAGCCTCTCCATAGTCTTTGATTTCTTTATTCATAGTCTTGCACCTCCGCAGATTCTTCGTTTTCTTCTCTTGCCTGAGCCTTCCATAAATCTTCAAGTTCTTCAAGAGAAGATTTGTCAAGATTATCAAGAGCAAGCTCTCTTGCCAGCTTATCTACTGCTATAGGACCATTGTTAAGCTCTTCGGTAAGGTCTACAGTTGTATCAGACAATGCAGAAAGGAAGTCTTCATCAAAGAATAAATCCATTACCGCGTCCTTTGCTTCTTCTTCTGTTATTTCCTGAGAATTATTGAAGTTCTCCTTCATGTCCTCCATGAAATCCTCGAAAGTCTCATAATCCCCAACAGTAGTGTTGATTTCATTCATAAGGTCGTATTCAACTTTTTTCTTATATTCATTAAACGTCATAAATATCTCTCCCCTTTATAAGATTTCTAAGTCGTCATCATCCAGTTCTTTATCATTATTTGTAATAACATCTGCAGGTTCTGTAGTCTTTTTATTGTCCAATCTTTTAAGGATTGATTCAACACCTTCTTCAAAAGCCACCATTGCTTCCTCGAGAGAGCCAATCTTTGTTGGGTCTACCATGCTCTCTTTTCCAAGCAGCTGCGCATATCTGGTAGCATTAACATAATCCTTATATTTAAGACTTCCTACATCTACAAATTCAATAGACCCATATACTACTTTCCTTGGAGAACCATCCGGATTTGTTTCTTTAATAGCTCCTCCATCTTTTACCATTGCAGGGAAAGCAGTTTCTTTCATATAATGCGACATCCATGCAAAATTTCCCATGGTATCATTATGAGCCTCATTAAGAGCTTTATTATTCTCTCTTGCATGATAGGCTGCCGGGCCTTCAGCTGCAAGACTTTGCCAGCAGGCGTCCTGATAAATCATATTTGCCACTATAGTTACATATGCTTCTGTTAATTTTAAATTTTGTATAGCCATAATAATTACCTCTCTTTATATGTATATATGTATATGGTTTTCTCAAAAATATTGTAAAATAGTTTTTAGTTTCTAAACCCCTCGAATTCGAGGGGGTAAAATCCGGGTTATAGTATATTTTTGTAAGAATTTTATTCATATATAGGTAACTAAGATATATTTTACAAAGGAGAAATTACTATGGAAAACAAATTTTCAACCGTAACTAACGGTAAACTTCAGATTAATACTGATGCAATTAAAGATATGTTTGACCAGTGGAATGAGTTAAAACGTGATTCAAGAAGGTCGTATAATGAAAATGTTTCAGAGTTCTTTACTATTATCCAGGAAAACTCTGAGCAGCTTTCTTCTCTGGTTTCGCTTCTTGGTAAAGATGTTGTACTTTCAATTACAGTAAAGGGTGTTCCTGATGCTTTTAAGGAAATGAGCATAACAAACACTCAGATATCTTTCCCAAAAATTGATGCTAAAATCAATTTTACGGATTTAAAAGACAGATATAATAACAATATTGATTTTTCAAAAATAAACGAATATAAAAAGTTAAGAGCAACCCCTCATAGTGATACATGGGTTATATCTGGAGAGATAGGTGTTCGTCATTTTCAGATACTTTCTTACAAAGAAACTGGTCTTGATATGAGTGACAAGATGGGTAAAGCTCTTCGTGAACTTGGAGAAAATGGTATTGATAAGGAGACTTTTGTAGCATCAATGGCTAACGAAATTGAGGGTATTGTAAAAGACCTTGAAGAAAATTTTAAAAGAGACCAAGAATATATGGAAGCTGTAGATAACGGTGATATTGAACCCGATGTAGAGTTAATTTAAGCTCAATGTATAATTAAAAAGAAAAGCCTGTTGGTAAAGAAATTTTTACCAGCAGGTTTATTTTTTGTTTTTATTTTGCAAAAACCGGAAAATGAACCTCTCTCAATTACTTAACTATTAAGAAAAGAAATATACAATAAAAATTTCAAAAGCCTATTGAAAAACCGGAAAAATAGAGTGTCTGAAATACATTACTATTAGAAAGATAAAAAAGTTTTTCAAAAACCTTAAAATTGTCCGTTTTGGGTACATGGTTAATGGAAGGGAGCGTGATAAAAATGAGGTAGCAATATTTTTATGTAACTAAAACAATAAACAGGTATAAAAGAAAGGATGAATAATATGAAATTAAAAGAGTTTGAATTAACAAAAGAAGAAAACAAGCAGCTGGTGGAGCTTAAGTCTATATTATGTGACATATATTGCTTCAGTCATAATATCTCTCTCGAGACAGAAGATGAAACTTTGCTTGATGGATACAAAAAGACTGAGCTGGTCAGCAAGACAATGCTTTCCTGGTTTGATAAGTTTAATGACACTCCTCTTGGAGCCCTTATGCTCTTGGCATTTAGAGAATCCATGAAGAAGCAGGAATACCTCATTAAGTGCGAAGAAGCTGCCAGAGAGTTCGGCGAGGCAGCAGCCGAGGATGAAGTAAGAGAAAACCTAAAGAATGCTATAGATGGACTCAGAGGTTCTATCCAAAAAATCATCAAGGAACTTGATAAAGAAGAATAATAGAAAACCCTCAGGACTGTTTTGGCCAAAGGTAGTAAGTTAAGCACGTAGCTAAGAAAAATTTGCAAAATGCCCCTACTCTTAAAAACAATAAGGATAGGGGTATTTTTTATCAATTCTTATTCTTGGATTTAGCTTTTACAGGAGCATTTCTATCAAGATATTCCTCAATAGCCTTTTCAACAATAGAAGTTTTCGGAATCATAGTTGTTTTAGCATATTGGTTCAATCTATCAAATATATCCTGTCGTACCTTGCAGATGGAACTTTTTGCACACTTTACCATGTTTAATGTGGTGAGTAGATGTATCAATCAGACATCCGTACCACAGAACAAGTCACACAAGCATACTTATGCCATTGAGTTCAAATGGCTGTTGCTGTTGTGCGCAAATACTTCAGAAAACATAATCTGACACCGTATAATCTGTTGTTTGCTGAAATCTTGCAATATCGAATACCTGTCAGACCTAACCGCAAAGATACACGCAAAACAATAAAGCCTAAGTCAGCAGTATGGTTCGTATATCGAGTTGCATAAAAATATTTTTTTGAAAAAATTTCAACCCAATCTACGGATTAGACAATATTATGTCCTACATACCTTATGAAAGAACAAATAACATTTATTTTCAGGAGGTATGCATTATGAACTTTAAATTAAACAAAGCATTACAAGAACTTGAAGCATTCAATCAGAAGACTATGGACTATAACAGCAATCATTGGCATGAAAAAGACTGGCAGAAACTTGATGAAGCCAGTGTTGATTTATATAAGGCTGTATATGATTTGATTGAATGTGTACAGAACATTCAGGAGTATATGCTAAAGAACCTGTAAAAAATATCCCAATACTTATGAAGAGATATAACAGTTCTCCTTCGACTTCTGAATTGCTTACGGATTTAGCCTTATGAGATATGAGCAACCTCATAGGGCTATTTCCCGTGTCTGTTCTTGACTAAATCCTTGACTAAAACATCCATTTCTTGACTAAATGAAAAACCGACTCATCAAATCTGATGAGTCGATTCTTAACTAAATACGATTCAGTAAAAAAGAGTCTTAACTAAACATAGTTAAAACTCTTTCTTGTTAACTAACTACCGTTGGCTGTTTTGGCCTTGAGGGACTCCTTTATGTTATAACATATTTAGGATTGACTACACATTTTTTTTGCACAAGAGATGATTTCTTCAGTATAGATATCGCTATATTTCATTGGTTCAATCTTGTATGGCTGTGCTTTTCTGATAGACCATATCTTTCTCTTTGAAATGTATTCTTGTATCAGTTCATCTGAATTTGCGAATATACCCCGATAGTCAATACATCTCCCGTCATCAATCATACAAAATGCATGAATAAGACGGTGAGTATTGTTAACCAGCTCGTAAATAGGATATCCATATTCTTTATTCAGAGCATCTGCAAAAACATCACAAGCCCCATCTAAGAAAATGTTCTCATTTATTTTTGCAATGTGTTTTTCCATGATAAGATTTTTGATAGTTGTGGTTTCTGTACAAGGTTCAATGATTGCAATTTTTATATCCTGTAATGTGTCCATTCACCCTCCTTAATATTTACTCATCATGTTGTTGCACTGCTGGTGAGAATCCGTTAAGTCTTAAAAATTCTATAACTTCATCAGCACCCTTCTTTCCCATATTACGCATAATGGATATTTCATAAGCAGTGTGACTGATTATATCCTTAACGGTTTTGCAGCCTTCTCGTCTTAATGAGTTACCTACCCTTACGGACAATAGTTTTTCCCTCTGTAATTCTTCAATAAGAGTGTGTTCCGTTACATCGAGTGTCGGGATAGTAATTTCACTCTTAATGGATTTCACAGTTTCTTCCAAATCAACAAGTCTATTCACGACCTTTAATTTGTCGGAAGAATCCTTTCCGATGATGTTTTGTTCTGCTCTGCGGATATTGGCAAGAACAATATCAAGTTCCTCAATTATATCTCTTTCTACGCTCATTGTAGATTCCTTTCTTTCGTTTATCTAGTCTGGATTATATCTTTTACTTCCGGGCCAAATGATACATAAAGATGTGCTGCTTCAGGGAAAGCTGAGGTTATCTCTGCTGCGTTCTTAAGCTCATCTTCATGAGTTACTGCGATGGACAGCTCATACTTATTTTTAAGAAGAGAATTTGTATGTGTATTAAAGTCCTTAAGAATTCTATCATGAAGGTCTGATATATTAAGTGGAGCGTATCTGAATCTTCCCTGGAACTCTGAAGTTTTATTAGTCTTTTCGTTAATAGCGGATGAAAGCTGGGTAAAATCTGTTTCTTCATCCAATGGACCATTACCGTGTCTTGTAAGATAGGTTCTTGTAACATAACAGAGTTCAATAGTCTGCCCCTGGAAATGTTTCTCTGCATAATCTACGATATATCTGCATCCTGTATCTGACGGTGTTGTAAACGGGTCATTATTATCATCTCCGGATAAAAGGAGTCCCTGACCATTTTCAAAGACAATGTTTTCGTAGTCATCTGACATTTTAAATGACATATGGTCACCCATCATTTTAGCATCCGCAATGAAATTATCAATGAGAGCGTCTGATAAGAATGTATCTGAGTATGTAGAAAAATCTCTTACATTAACACCTTTTTCTGCGAGCCTTCTGATATGGTAATCTCTTACCTCTAAGAGGAACTTTTTCTGCTCTTCGTATTCCAGATTAAGGAAATCCTGGAAATTCATAGAGCAGTTTCTCTTATATCTTAATACTGTTTCCCAGATTCCTGTTCCTACAGAACCATGTCGTTTATCTCCTCTCGAGAGCTCAATAATTTGGTTTACCATCATATCATATGGTGTGGACCATCTGCATCCTGGGTCAGCATGTGTATACTTCATTCCTATTTCACCTGTCTCATGGACATAATTCATAGGATTTAAGATATATGTATCAGAAAAAGCAGTATCAGCAGCATATGCACTTCCTGCGCCAAAGTGCTTATAGATGTGGCTATTATTTCCTTTTGTAACAGTATGACCTCTCTGGCTTCCACCATTTGTAAGGATATTTAAGGAATCATCTGACATACTGCAGAAGTATGCACTCATAAGTCCCTTTCCTTCATCTCCATAATTTGCTCCGATTACTGCTTTAATTTTCACTTTTAATCCTCCATTTTATAAACAGTGGGCTGCCATATAGACAGCCCGTACTGAAATTACCATGTTACTTCACCGTTTGCATTTATACCAGGGTTTGGAATAATTGTTTCTGTTACTATCGAAGACAACGGTCTTTCATTTCTCTCGAGAGCATCATCGATGCATGTTGTGATGTCTGCTGGCAGGCTATCCAGTGTAGTTACCTTATATCTATCCTTAAGGTACTTCTTAAAGCTCTTATCAACATCATATGCCTGCTGTAGACGTTTGTAACAAGTTTCACTATCATCTACTGAGAGGTGATAAACATCAAAGTTCTTTGTCACTTCTTTGTAGAGCTGCTTTGTTTCTACATCAGCCTCAAGCTTATCGCCGATAAATTTTCTGATTTTATCTGCAGGAAGATATGGATTAAGAGGTTCATCGCCCATTGTGATGATGATACCCTTTCTTCCCCTCTTTAAGCAGTCAAGCTTTGTGTGTCTTGATGCGAAATACCACGCAACTGTATAGGACTCATATCCATTACCACCACCGTGGCCCTCAAAAAAGATTTTATCTGTATGACCCGCAATTCTTACATCAGATTCATACTGAGATACCTGAAGAGGTACATCGTCACACTCAAGGTCTCCGATTGCCATTACCATGAACTCAATATCCTTATAGTTATCGAATAACCTGCTCATGATAACGTTAAGACTCTGTGCAACCTTTTTGCATGCTGCTCCCATTGAACCAGTTACATCCAATGCAAGGATTACCGGAATTGTTTCAGGATGCTCTTCTGAGTCTACACACTCTCTTATCTTATTCTTAGGGTCAAGGTCCGGATGAAGATATCTCTGTGAAAACATTCCCTGGTCAGAAGCAACACCTCTTGTTACTGTACGACCTTTTGATTTTGAATAGTCTGAAAATGAGCTTGCGCTCCATACTCCACTTCCCATATTTTTCTCCTTTTTGTTTTATGTTTTATAGAAGGTCCCCTGCCCGTTTGGGGCAGGGTCTGTTACTTACTCTTCAGCTTTGTTCTCAGTACCTTCTACTGTTGTATCATCTTCATCATCAGATTCATCAAAACTGATATCTCCCAGCATGTTATTGAAGAGGTCTCCCATCTCTCCGCCGTTCATGAGCATCATCATAGGAAACATGTTCTGCATTCCACCACCAAAGAAGTTACCGGTGTTGTTGTTCTGATTATCTCCGCCAAACATTCTGGCCATCATCATCATCTTAAAGATTGAATTCATACCATCCTTACCCTTTGTGGTAAAGCCAGTGAATGGAGATACAATCTTTCCATAGAAGTAGGTGTTGCCCATAAATACATGGCGCTCAGGTACCAACTGTTCGATTGTTCCTGTTTCATAATTGAAGATTGTTATGATACCGTTATCCACGCTCTTTACGCATCTTGGGGTCTTTCTTCCATCCGGAGCAGCTACCAAGATAATATCTCCCGCTTTAACATGGGTTGTAGGAATTACAAAGAACATATCATCACCAATATCAAATACGAAGTTGCTCTGGTTAGTGAGATGATTCGTCTTATAGTCATAGCTCTTATAACCCGCGTTGGTTTTAATAGCAATTTTTCCATTCATTGTAAGTCTTACTTTTCCAGGCTCAAGCTTTCTGAATAACATGTCGTTAAGGTAATTATTTGTCATAATCTTTTTCTCCTTTTTTGTATGAGTTTATAGTTGTATTTTAACCGGAGACTCCGGTTATTAACCTAAGAACTTATAAAGAGCAGCTGGTCTTCTTGAGAGGTCTTTTCTTGTAGTTCCCAGAGCTTTCACTACCCCTGTATTTACCCATTTCTTATAGAAGTCTCTTGTAAAGTTACTGGCATTGTATGTACGTCCTGTAATCTTTTCATATACTTCTTCAAGCTCTCTTATGGTGAACTCTTCATTGTTCTCGAGAAAGGCAAATGCATCTTCTGTATATTCGATACGATTCTGAATTCTGTACAGGGTTGTGTCAAAGATTTCTCCATCATATAGAGACTCAAAATCAAAAAGGCCTATAGCTGCACTCCACAACTTAACCCCATCATCACGTATCAATATTTTAAACAGTTCTTTATTACCAGGAGCGTCTCCAGGCTTAGCACCTTTAAGTGTATTCTTTGGAATAAAAGCCATATACACAATTGTAAGTAAATTTGTATCAGGGTCCGCTTTAGTTACAACTTGCTCTACACGTTTATGAGACAGTTTTAATCCGATGTTGCTTTGTAATATTTTGGATGCTGTGATAAAGAAACTTTCTTTTCTGATATTTACACTTCCGGACGGGAACATCCAGTTGATTTCTCCGTAACGGTCTTTTCCTTTAACAAGTTCTATAGCTAAATCCCCATCATCATCCAATGTAAGAGGAAGAACTACAATTTCCACACAAGGATTATCAGGTTTATTGCTCACGTTAAGGTCTCCTTTCTTTTATTATCTTTTTAACTATTTTTATATAGTCATTTTGACTATATTTACATTATCACATTTACTATTTTAATGCAAGCCTATATTTCAATATTTTTTTAATATTTTTTTCGTATATGTAGTTGACTTTAGTATAATAATATTATACAATAAATATATAAGGTATAAATAAGGAGCAAATAAGAGGCAATTATGTTTGATAATATTTTATTCGGTTATGCAACATTTATGGATTGTTGTGCAAGAAGAGAATTAAAAGTAGAACAACTTGATGATTTAATTGAAGCCTGGCATAACTCAGCCAGTCATAGAGATTTAAGAGAATGTATAGGACTTTCAGTTGAAGAATATGAGAAATTCGCAGTTTCCGGAGATGATATTTTAAAGCAGTTTCTTGAAAAGTGTAGCCAATATTCTTCTAATATAGAAGCTGAACAAGAAGATGAACGCTATATATAAATAAGAAAAAGAGAGGTTTAAAACAATGAAAGATACATTAGTAAAAGAAGACTTAAAATATATAAAAGGCTGGGATTATGTTGTAAAAACTGTTTTTAGCGCCTGGGAATATAGCGAAGACCTTTATCTGTTTAAAAAAGATGGAACTTGCGCAATGGTCCATTGGAACAGAGAAGATAACGAAAAGAAATATCTGGAGCCAGTTATTTTCTCGTTAAATTGTCCGGTAACTGAGGAAGATATGAAGGCTAAAGTAGGTGTGTCTGCTGTTATGGACGATGGTGTAGCTGATGCTTACAAGATTAAAGGCGATACATGTGAAAAAATAATGGCCTTTTGGTATGCTTCAGATGTGTTGATTTTAAAAAGGCTTAGGGATAGGTTGAGAGAACTTGGATGGAATCCTATTACAAGAACTTTCAAGGTTTCCTCTCGAGAGGAGAATATCTGATGGCTAAGATGATTCAATATACTTGTGACAGATGCGGAAAAAGAAATTAAAGTAGCTCCTAATGGCATTCCGTATGGGTTCGCTTTAAGAACATCCGGGCACTTAAGTGAAACAAAAGACTTATGTGATGATTGCTACGTTAAATTATGTAAATGGTTTGACAGGAGAGATGAATATAAGAAAGAAAGTGAAGAATCGGATAAAGAATAAAGAGGGTTTTAATCATGATAGCATTATGGCAAAGAAATAAAAATATTGACCCGGACCTTGATAATAAATATAGTCTTATCACTCTTGTAATTGCATTAGGTGCTAGTATTTTAGCAATAGGTATTGGTTCTTTTATTGGCATCAAGGCAAATAATGATACCTGGAATAACGGAATCTGCAAAGAATGTGGCGGGACATATGTATATCAAGGAGAAGAGTATCATAAATATCTTAAATTCACTGTAACAGAAACACATTGTTATGTATATAAATGTGACACATGTGGAAATACTTATTACTCAGCTACAAAGAGATAAAGGAAGAAAGATGAGTGCTAAAAACGAATATCAAGAACTTAGACAGGAATATAATAAGATTTTGATGCCTTGTCCTTTCTGTGGAGGTGAGGCTCGTCTTAAGAAACATCAGAAATTACAGCAGACTTGGTATGTACAATGCCACGATTGCGGTATTCGTACACCTAATTCGACACAGGCTGCATATGAATCCTGGAAAGTTGCTATGGAGGCTCCGGTTAATCAGTGGAATCGTAGAGCTAAAGATTCTGAGGAAGAGGATTTAGATAAGGAGATACAAAGATGACAGAAGAAATATTGGGATATGTTATTTGTGCTGATGCAAAATATACTGGTAATAATTCAATACCTGAGGGTATAGGAACAATGAAAAAATATTTGGGTCGTAATTATACGCTCATTGGACTTTATGGGTTTAGGCCTTATGTAACTGAAAAAGGTGCTGAAACTGCTAAAAAGACATGGGAAAAACGTTTCAAGCATCCTGCCTGGAATAATGGATGGGAATATACCATTGGAAATGTTATTCCATTGACTAAGCAAAATATTAAGCAGTTTGAAGCCGAAGCTGAGGCTCAATTGGAAATTGTGCAGCATATGCTTAATGATAATATATCTAAAAAATAAAAGAATTTATGGGAGATGTCATATGAGTATAACTGATAAGATTTCAAAGATGATTAACAAGGAGAAGGAATATAAGATTTTTAGCGAAGAAGATTATGAGCGCTACAGATGGGCTTTCCGTTTTGGCGATATAACTATTAACAGGTATGAAAATGAAGAAGATGCTAATAATGCAGCAGAGATGCTGGTTAAGAATAATATAGTCGCTCACGCTGAAGTAAAACCTGTAACTATATTTGAAAAAGATGTTACTGGAGAAGTACATAAACACATCTGTTACGATATGATTTTTGACGGAAGAGATATTTATTATTACAAGGAATATAGGGATTCTTATTCAGATAAGGATTATTATTTAGCACTTAATGAATATATCAAAGCAATAAAGGATGGAGGGAATCCTAAGATTCGTGTAATAGGCTGGCTGAGCTAAAGAGAAGAAAGGATTTTTGAAATGATTTATTATATAGCAGATACACATTTTGGTCATGCCAATATCATAAAGTTAGATGGAAGACCATTTAAGACTGTAGAAGAAATGGATAAGGTTCTTATCCAATTTTGGAATAACAAAGTCCAGGATACAGATGATGTATGGATAATCGGAGATTTCGCCTTCAGAAACGCAGAGTCTGTAGCATTCTATGCAAAACAACTCCGTGGAAGAAAACATCTCATTATGGGCAACCATGACAAGCTGACACCAGAGGATAAGAAATATTTCGTAAGTATTGATACCTTAAGAACTATAAGCGATAACGGAAGAAAGATTGTTCTTTGTCATTATCCACTGGCTGAATGGGATGGGTTCTTTAGAGGCGTATATCACATATATGCACATATCCACAATAACACCAATGAAGCATACTACAATATGAAGACTAAGGAGAGGGCTCTTAATGCCGGATGCATGATTAACATGTATCAGCCAGTTACACTTGAGGAGCTTATCATTAATAATAAGAAGTTTAAGGAGGCCCACTGATGGAATATGTAGTTTTTGGAATCAATAATAGAAAACAGGCCAGGGTTCTTGGAAGAATTACTGCAGGTAATTATGATGATGCCAAGCTTCTTGCAAAAGCAAAGTGGGGACATATGAATCTTAATCTTGTAGTTACAGACGAGGTGCTGCGTATTGGAAAGGGGTCTCTTGTATGATGGATGAAAAAACATATTACAGTTATTCATATGATTTCGGCAGCAATGATATTGAAATTCATGAGATGGATTATTATGACAACGAAATACTTAATGAAACCAATGTTGGAGTTTATAATGACGGAGTATATCATTTTTATATGTATTCTGATTCAAAAGACAATGCAGAGATGTTCTTAAGTCAGATTTCACATATTTTGAACAGTGAATCAAGAGCGGCCTCAAATTTATATCACCTGGCCAGCGGAAGATGTTCTGCTTTTGCTACGTTCTGGAAAGAATATAGTGAGCGTTCATCTTCTCTCGAGAAGGAAAATGAACCTGATATGGAAATATAATTTAAGGAGAGATAAATATGTCAGATATAAATAATTGTCAAGACTATGTATACACATTCTTTGATAATGAGTTATTTCATTTTTCGCCCGCCGTTATAACATTTTTAGAGCGTGGACTATTTGTCGCTATTATTGGCGGTATTATCTGGTTTGTATGTGAGGTATTTTTACCACATACGGCGGATAAAGTAAAATATTTTATGAGCCTAGTTGCAATAACAATACCAACGCTATTACTTACAGTTTCAATGGTACTTTCAATGTATAAAAGCGCTATAGTAAGCAGACAGTATGATGAAATAGTAAAAGAAAATATCGCTGATATACAGAATAATATGTATTTGGTGAGAAATGATACAAGAGATACAAGCAGGGTTAATTCGCCTAAGGTTAGCGACGATACGAATGGTCGTTACGAATATACAGTCTATATTAAAAAGGATAATCAATATTATTCTGTAAAATTACGTGGCGTAGAGACCAATATAGTGTTTGATGAAGGCATACAGGGTATAAAATATGAGATAAGTACAGAAAATGACATATGTATGACAAAATATGTTGGAAGTAACACTTAAAAGGAGATAAGGGTCTATGAGTAATTCAGTATATCGTTTCTTATATGATATAGAGACAGCAATAATTTCTAAAAAGGAATATGAGTGCTTTCATAAAGAAGGTAGAGTTTATAAAAAGGAATATTCTAAAGACAGCATTGAAGTAGATAAAGCAAAAAAAGTTTTAAGCTCCGGAGGAAGAATTATTGTCCAGGCCTATACTTTTATAGATGATTCAGAGAGAGCTTTAAATATTATACGTCGTTATATAGAGGATGAAATTGCTGATATAAAAACAAAAATGGATGATGCAGAAAAGATGTATAGCGCATTTGCAGATATGCTGAATCTTTATAAAAAGTCTAAGATATTTATTAACCATTATTCTGAAAGACCAGGATTAAGAAATCTGGATGTCGTAGACTAATATAGACAGAACAGTTTAGTTGAAAAATATTATATTGAAAGGAGGCTCTTTTGAGTATTTGTTGTATGAAATCAAATGTAAGTGTGGGGCGAAAGTTATGGAACAAATGGAGTAAGGTTTATGAAAAGGATTTCTCTGAAGCAGCAATACTTGGTGAGTTAAATGATGAAGATTATCAAGCTATAGGAGACTCTTTCCTTGAAGGTTTGTCTGAGGAAGAGGATAGTAAAAATGTTGAAAAGAAGGTTTTTGAAATGTTCTGTATAGAACACTTCCAAATATCTTTTGCTGTTGCCCATAAGGTAAGATATCTCGTAGAGAGTAAAATCATTAAGGAGAAAAGACTTTGGGAGAGTTTTTTATCATATAATGATGACGATTATATGGCTGAGCAAATGGTAGGTCACCTTGAATGTCTTAATCCCGAAAAGGATTTTCGGGTAACTGTAAAAAGAAGCGAAGAAGGATTTAAAGTCAATATTAAATGTAAGCCTGAGGTTGCAGAAATATACGAAGTATTTGATTTCTTTTCTCAGGCAGTAGAAAATAATATTAAAGAGTTTAAACAACTCTATGACGATAAGGTTCTTAAAGAAGAAATCTTAAACGCCGGATAAGAAAGGAAGATTTATGGGAACACAGTATATTCAAAACACAGTTTTTGATATGATACCATTTTCAAATAAAATTCTCGGCTATGATGTCAAATATTATAGTGTAAAAGATAAATATGGTTCAGAAAAACGCTGTAAACAATATTGTATCTCAATCAGAGATACTATTAAAAATAGTGATGAATCTATTATTGCCGGGCCTTTTTATATATGTAATGAAGATGATGCGGTTCTATCTAGTGATTTTATTACAGAACTTGAACTTACGATTATCAATGCAATAGAGTCTGAAGAAAAGTTGACACAAAAAGTCTTACGTCCAAAACTCGCTGAAAAGGTTATTGAAAGATTTAATGATGGAGATACTCCTCAAATAGAAAAAGAGGCAATTAAAACTGCTGTAGAGCGTGGCAAATATTTTAATGGTGTGATAGATATTTTATAAAGGAGGGAAATAAAATGGGTAATTATTATATTCAGGATGTAGGTTTAGGAATGGTTCCGTTTGAAAATAGAAAATTGTATCCAAGCCTTCATGAAAAAGATGCAAGTCATACAAAACTTTGTATCACTTATGGTGATGCTATTATTGCTGGTCCGGTTTATATTTATCGAAATGATGAGAGAGATAATGTTATATCAGAAAAGTTTATTACAAATATTGAAAAGGCAATTATTGAAGAAGTAGAGTCTGAGGGCGTACTTACACAGGAGATGCTTAAAACAAAACTTTCTAAAATGATTGTTGATAGATTTAATGCAGATAAAACTCCTCAGCAGGAAAAAAATGCTATTTTGTCTGCTGTAAATGATGGTAAATATTTTGAAGGAATAATGTCGCAACTTAAAAATACACAAAAGTTTTTAAAAGAGGAGGAATAACTTAATGGATATTTTTGAAAGACTTAATGTACTTTCACAGAAAGAAATAGTTGTTATAAACAGGCTTCGTGCAATTCGAACAGCAACCGTAAGAATGTTTTGTTTTCTTGCTTGTATTACAGCAAGTATTGTAGCGTTTTGTATTTTTCAAGGCGTTAAAAGGTCAAGCGTAATACCTTTTTTATGCAGCTTAATATTATGTATAATATTCATAGAGTTTATTATGGTTGCAATTTCTATCAAAGAAGATGCTACTCCATATCTGTTTGAAAAGTATTATGGATATAAATGGATACACCCTCTTTTTGAAAATATTGTCACAGAACTCAGGTCCCGTGATAATGATAGCATATCGGTTATTATAAATCCTGACACTATATCATTACAAAAAGCATTAAATCTTTTAAAGACAATATGTAGCCTTGGGGGAAACTGTTCAAGGTATTTATCATCTGCTGAATATACTAAATTCAAGAGCGAAGTTGAGACTATAGCTAAAAAATTATTGAATTATCCAAACTTTAATCAGTATGTCCTTATATCAGCTGCATCAACAAGACAAGTACAGGAAGTTGATTCTGAGATGTTCGAAAGAACTTTGGATAAATATCTTAGGAATGTCGGTGGTATGGTATTTAGTAATGAACTGTGTCCAGAAGATTCAAGGTTTACAGGTTATAATTCTCAGTATTATTATCACAATCATATGTTTTCTTATGTTATGCAAAATCTTTTTGATGATTTTGTAAAAAATAATACAGATAGCATAAGACAGATGAAATATAACATATCAAAATGGTTGCCGATTATTCGACAGAGAGAATCCGTTAATCTTGAAGTTAACTTTAAAAAGTGGTTTGATGAAGGAAAATTTACTTTTGAAAACTCTTTTAATCCATCCGAATGTGTAAGTCAGCTTTTTGAGGATTGCGCATCATAAACTGATATTAAATGAAAGAGGAATTAGTAATGGGATATGATTTAGGAATAACAGATATCGGTAATGAAGTTCTTTTTTTAAGAACAAGGCAGTTTTCTTCAGATAGAAGAGCAGTTTATTTTGTATTTAAAGAAAGGATTAATAACTTTAGAACAAAAGAAGAAGACTTTGATGTTCTGGGGCCTATCTATATAGGCGATAATGATAAAATAAATGGAATTATATCACATGAATTTATCCGGGATTTTGCATTTAATCTGTATGAGTTGCCAAGCAATAACAGATTTCATAACAAAGAGGTTGTCCGTAAAATACTTTCTGAAATAATCGTCAAAAGATTTCATAACAAAGAAACGCCTTTAAAAGAAAAAGAAGCAATTTTAGCTGCTATAAATGATGGCGGATATTTTGATGATATAAAAGCAAATTTTGCCCAAAGGTAATTATAAGCACCCTAAAATCTTTCTGGTAAGTTAGGTTAGTAGACAGTCTACTAAGTTTATCGTAATTTTTAATAGACAGTCTACTAAGTTGAATTGATTTTAGGGTATAATTATGCCTTTTTCTGGTTCTAAAATAGAGTTTTATAAGTGTAATAACTTATTATCCTTTACATTTCGTAAAATAGAGTCACAAAAAGCCGCTGAAATTCAGCGGCTTATCTTTTGTCTGTCAGATTATTTTGTATGTCCTGGCAGGAAACACTCTATATTATTATACCTATTATTACCAAAATAAGAGAAGTTATCGGGTATAGAAAATCTTTGGGTCTGATATTTTTATGGATAACCACAAGATATGGTTTTCTTGAATTGACCCAGATATTAACTGTGTCATCCCAATTAAGATTTCCTCCCACATGTTCAGATATATCTCTTCTTGATTCACCTACAGGAGTCTTTTTATACTCCTTTCCGTTAAAATTATAGACATATCTGCCTTTGATATAATCTGCTTTTATCAGGGCATCACATGAAAGTCTTATGTGTATTGTAAATACCCATCTGATAAGGATAATAAAGGCTATAATGAAGAGTGCATATTCAAGTATATGAAGCATTCTCCTTATGTTCTCCTTCCTGGCTATCCATGGCTTCTGCAAAGTGCTTTGCCGTATAATAGAATATTCCGGTAGCAACTATGCATAATCCTATACTGCCTGTCATTTGAAATAAGATTTTTAAACCTTTATTCATTATATTTCTCCTTTTTGGTTTTTAAGTGTAAAATCTATGATATCCATAACTTCGTTCATAGCTTTCATAAATTCATCACGACCTATTTCAGGTCCGTCTATATAGTCTGCCTCTACAGTCTTAATTTTACCATAAATTGTAAAAGAATATGTCGTTTTCCATGGGTCATAAGAATTTTTTCTTATAATGCTTATATTGTTATATGCATAAATCTTGCCCATTATGTCTATATATTGTATATTTTCTCTGTCTATTTGAGGGATAGTTTTCCATTCCATTGTATATAATCCTCATCTATCAATTTTATACTAATATATGTAAAAACAGTTTTTAAAAAATGATGTTTTTTGAGTTTTTAAAACACATATATTATTATAGAATATTTGTTTCGGATAATTCAGATAAAATAGGGGGTAATTATGGATTTTAGAAGAATGGCTTTAGATGCAAAACAAAAGAAACGCATGAAAGCTATAGAAAAAGAGAAGGCTTTGTATGAGAGCTCTCTCGAGAATGAAACCATTGATGATATTCCGGATAGCTATAAGATTGTTGAGAGATTCCTTTTGGAGCTTTCCGATGTTATGGATAAAGATGCTGAATTTAAGAAAGAATTTGCCTGGTTTAAAGAAGGCTTTGTTCTTCCTAATTCACCAAGAGCGGGAGATGTCTATCTTTGCTTTAAAAAGATGTTTTACTCTCTTAGTGAGTTTAGAGTAGATACATCCAGTGCAATGGATGATTTTGAGGCCCTTACCGTTATTCCTGTATCAACAGGAACCATTGACAGGTATATGCCTATAAGAAATGCTTTTGACGGAGAAGAATTCCCTGATAAGATAGCCAAGGTTTATCTGGATAATATTGATGAAGTCGTTATCAGTAGCGTTTTCCAAAGAACTGATGACTCTTACAGATATTCTATCATCTTCTATAATAATAACGACGGCTCTGCTCTCTCGAGAGGAATTATCGAGAGAAGATTTTCATATGATGAAGACTTCCATATTGTTACTATAGATAACGATGAGATTCCTGTTATGGATAAGCTCCTTCTCTTAAGCAGCCAGCACAGGATTATGAAAGTCCTTAATGAAAAAGGTATTGCATTCAGAGATAAAGATTACATCCCTGTAGAAATGACAGATAAGGACTTTAAATGGATGGGATATATCGATGAGGTATATGAAATTCTTGAGAGATATGTAGACGAAACAAAACAGTTTAGAAACGAAGAAGCTATGCAACTTAGACAATAAATTTAAAAACTAAAGAAGGAAATGACATGAAAGACACAATGCTTGCAATTTTAGTTGGAACAATCATTACAGCTGGACTTATTGGGTACAGCACATATCCGGATAAAGATAGAGTTGTTATCGATGAATATCCTGAATATCAAGTAGTGGCTTATGGCCAGGATGTTTATGTTGAAGGAAGTAGCATATACGGCAACATCCGGACACAGTTAACAAATAAAAAGACCGGAGAACCGATTACTTATGATGAGTACATGAACACGCATGAACAGATTCTGACAAATTGAATTTACCTTTTTGTAATTAAAAGGTGCATATATACGAAATAAAATTGGTAGCAATACTGGTATAAGAGAGGTAACAAATGGAAACAACACCCGAGAATGTTATTGAGAGATTAATGTGGTTTGAGGCATACAACGAAGAAGATTATTGCGGTGGCGATAGAATACAGGACGAGCATGGCGATTGGTATTATAAAGTCACCGAAGAGGATTTTGAAGCTTTCAGACAAGCAGCAGATATTATACGTAAATATCAGGAAATGAAGGATAAGACATTACCTGAATCAACTACTAAGAATAATTCAGAGACTGATTGTATATCAAAAAAGGCAGCACTAAATAAAATCTTTACATTCGGTATAAAAGAAAAAAGTGTTTCAGTTACAGATTTGTGGAAAGAGGTTAATGAACTGCCACCAGTAGCACCAGAGTCAAGATTGGTTCCTGTTAGTGAGAGGTTGCCTGACACGGATGAGGAGGTTCTGTGTTGGTATGAATACTATCATTGGAGCCAGGGAAAAGTGTTGCCGGAGTATGGGCTAGGACGTTATTTAAAAGAAACATCTTCATGGTCTGGTGAAGTTGCCAGTGGTAGAGATGTAAGAGTTATTGCATGGATGCCATTACCAAAAGAGTATAATGAGATAAAGGAATTTGATAATTCCATGAATGATTTAGAATCTGAAGAAGAATTGGAGCAGGAATAATGACAATTAAAGAAATAAAAGAAGAACATACAAAAGTAATCAGTAGGTTAAGAGAAGAAATATCGAAAGCTAATGAAGAATATAACACAAAATTAAAAGAACGTTTAGAAGAAATAAACCTAGCAGGAATGGTTAAAAGAAAAGATAATGGGCATATAGGCGAATTGCGCATTAGTGACGGATGGCGTGATATAGATTTTTACCCTTTAACTAAAAAGGGTGAAATAAGTAAAAAAGCAGAAAGCTTTTATTACGGTGGAAATGTAGAGGATATGTTTGAACCCTATAACGAAAAATACAAGGCAGAAGATAAAGAACTAACTGCTAATGATGATTTAGAACCTGAAGAAGACCTGGAACAGGATTAAGGCAGACGAAAAAATAAAGACCTATCAGCAGAGAAATCTGTTCGATAGGCCTTTTTATTTTGCACTGAGACTTTACATAACAGGAGCTATCATTCTTTTTGTTCTGAATCTGATTGCAAGACCTTCAAAAAAATCTACAGGTGTTACCAATTTATCCGCAATAGATATAACAAATGCCATTCTTGACCTTGGCATATGTACTGTAAATGGGAACATATGAGATTCAATAGCATTTATCTGTTCTCGAGATAGAGAAAATGCTTTTGCTGCTTCCTGTGATGCTTCATCCGGATGCCAGAACATATAACAAGAGTTTGCAATCCAGCTTTTTTCAACATGTTTTTCCAATATTTTTGGTCTGTCACAAAAATCGTGAAGCAACGCCGCTACCGCAGTATCGTTTTCTGAAATTTTAAATACCCTTGCAAGTCTTGTTGACATGTGTGCTGTTCTGATACTATGGTCATATGTATTTGTTGTAAAGTGTCTTTCCTGAGCTTTTAAATCGCTGAACTTTGGATGTGCCAAAACATCATGGACTTCTTTATATCTTCTGAGCAACTCTGCTCTTTTTTCTTCTACGTTCATAATTCCTCCAAAAACAAAAACCTTTTATATTATATTCAGATGAATATAAAAAATCAAGACCTTTTTTAGGTCTTGCATATTATATACCATTATGCTAAAATCTCTTTTGGAATAGCATAAAACCTTTTAAAACGACGGATATCTTTGACGGAGTAGCGGTCTACACCTGACTTGATATCCGTTGTTTTTTGGTTGTTAATCCAGATAAAGAGCTGCGTCTTCATCCTTAGTTGACAGTGTTCTTTCTATAGTGTCACGAATATAATCGAATGGAACAGATACACCTCCTGCCCCAGGATGTCCGCCTCCACCTATCTTCTCGAGAAGCTTACCAACGTTGATATCTGGGTCAGTTGCTCTTATAGACAATCCGGTACCATAGTAAAGTATGTACAAGTCATAACCCGGGTAGTCTTCTTTCATACACTCAAGAGTCTCCTGAAGATACTGAGTTGAAGAGCAGAATACTACTGAGTAATATCTTCCATCATACTGGAGGTTTCCTGTTTGGAAGTATTTTCTCTTATTCTCGAGATAGCTGTTAACCTTCCTTTCATTTATCTCTATGAGCAGTTTATCTGTTTCGTCAAAAAGTTTTGGAGAGTCTGATTCGATGCGGCTAAGCATTGTTTCTTCAAAATTATCTGAGTCTCTCATATCAAATACAATTCCCATATCGTTGAATGTACGCTCTTTTCCAAAGACGTCGTTCCAGTCCCATGTATCAAGCGCAGCTATAGTATGCACAAGGGTCTGAATAAACTCAAGGTTCTTTACATCTTTCATAAACCCAAAGTAATCAAGAAAATCATACATGAGCGATGTTCCTGACGAATGTCCGATAGCTTCCTCAGGGTATAAAGATGCCCTGTAGCTGTCAGAGATAATCTCCGGAGATACTCTTGCCCATGAGAAGGTATTCAGTTTATCTGCAGAACCATGGTGGTCCAAGAGAATCAGCTTATCCTTGTTAGGGTTTGCATTGATTTTCTCAGCATCCGCCATTGAGCATGAAATATCACACACGAAAATCCTGTCATACAGGTAATTTGTCTCAGGGTTACATACTGCGTTCTTTATATCATAGGACATTGTGTGGTTTGAGCAGTGTTGTACCGTAATATTCTTAAAGATAGTCTTTAAGAGAATTACAGGGCCTGAACCGTCCATATCTGTATGTGTGAGCAGCAGTATTTTATCGTTGACATTTGGTTTTTTAAATTTCTTAAATACTTCTTCTTTTGTCATTGTTTTTTCCTTTACTTTAATGAATGTGTTTTATGGTTTTTGATGATATCTTCTCTATAAAAAATCATGTTCTTTATTTTTCCGTCATCACGGTCAAACAGTTCATTTAACTTATACTTGTCTTCTCCCGTCATTTCTTTTACTGTTTCCTGCAATATATCGTCGCTTAATACGTTATATATTGTTACCCCTGGAGAGCTGGTTCCAAACCATTCTTTGACTGTTTCCAGCTTTAAACGTTCTGCTCCGTCATTATCGTCGTCAATTAAAATATCATCTGACAAATCTACGTTGCTGCAAAGAAATGTGATTTCGTTCCCATTTTCTTTTTGGAACTGGTCATCAAAGATTTCTCCTAAATTATTTCCAGTAAACTTATTGTGTACTAAGCATTTTCTTGAATATGGGTCATTTTTGTTAACCCCATAATATAAAAACTGGTAATCATTTGTGCCATATTCTACAAAGTAGCACTCTATTTCCTGGGCTGTAATCTCTTCGATTCTTTTATGCACAGCTTCTATGATTTCTTCTTCCTGGTAATTATCACAGGCGTCATCTACTGAGTCTGAAGTATTGGCTACTATTACTATAAATTGCTTTCCATCATGATTACAGAGCGCAGTAGTTGTTTCAGATATATGTCCGCTTGTTTCCCAGATTCTTGTTGTGAATATATCTCCGTCCGGTATCCACTTTGTCTCAACCTCTTCTATCTCTGGGATAAACCCATACTTGTCGTTTATGTATTTTTCAATATTCTGTTTTGCCTGTTCGTTAGCAGCAGCTTCGGCACGCTCATATTCTCGTTGTTCTCTGTCTGTATCTATTTTCCGTTTTAAAAAGAGGCATCCTATTACAGCCACTATTATAAGCATAGCTATACCAATACCTTTTAATATCTTTTTTAAAACATTATTATTCTGAGTCATTAGTTTTACCTCCCTAACAAATTTATAAGGGAGATAAATTTATGTTACCTCCCTTATCGCTTATCAATATGTGATTGTCAGGACAATTCCGCCTGTACCGTAAGGATAATTGACAGTGATTGATTTTCCTTTATCAAGGAGCTCTTTCTCAAGTTCCTGTGATGTATCAACATTGAACACCCGCTCGCTGAATTCAAGGACTACTGCTTCGCCATTTCTCTGAGTTGCTTTTACCGTGAATCCTGCATCGGGATTATCATAAATAACAATCTCTTCATCATCTGTAAGTTTGTAAGTTTCTTTACCTTTATCAGTATATTCCATTCCTGCAAATCCGCCGATAGCTTCCTGTTCGGCTACAGTAATTTCACCTTCGGATTCAAGGGTTGTACTGATATCTGAATAATTTGCATCATTAGGATTACTTGGGGCCGTCTGTGGTTTTATAAGGTCTTCATCTTTTCCGGCCTCATCCAAAGTTTTATTGAGTTCTTCTGTATTTTCAGACTCCTTGGACATTTTCTTCTCGAGGTAGTCCTTAAGTTCTTGTTCTTTATCTGTTTCGGACCTGGCATCATTAAAGACACTTATATCTTCAGGTGGCTGTATCCCTCTGCTTACGTCTTTTTTAGTAACATCTCCACAACCTGTTAGCATCCCCACTACCATAGTTGCTACTACCACCAACGTTGCTATTTTTTTCATCCTTATGCCTCACTTTCTATCACTCTTTGAACTGAACATCTGTGAATGTAGGAAGAGAAATGATTCTCTTATTTGCAGAACGAGCGTTAAGTTCAAGAATTCTGTTATAGTCAGCTTCAGGGATATTCTCCTTAGCTTCCTCTCGAGAGTGACGAACACAGTAGTCAATGTAAGCATACTTTGTTCCCAGTCCATCCTCATCTGTTTTTCCGCAGAGTCCATCAGATGGAGTCTTAGTTACCAGACGCTCAGGAATTTCAGGAATAAGCTTTCCAATAGCGACTACCTCTTCTACAGTAAGTCCACCAAGAAGAGAAACATCTCCTACCTGGTCACCCCACTTTGTTTCCCAGCCAACTGCTGTCTCAGAGAGGTTACATGTATTGATTACACGACCGTTCATTGTCTGTGCTACAGCGTAAAGTGTTGCCATACGAAGACGCGGAGCAAGGTTCTGTTTCATTACAGAGTTATCTGCATCAAGACCAGCCTTAAGAAGCTGCTCAATCATTCCATCATACATTTTAGCAATATTGATTTCCACGAAAGGAATACCGAGAGATTTGATAACTTCATATGTATCCTCAATATCAGGCTGAACACCATTTGGCATTGGGACAGCTTTAACTCTATCTGCACCAAGAGCTTCTTTTAAGATACCTGCGGTAATTGTTGAATCTTTTCCTCCAGATGCACCAAAAACAGCAACAGAATCAGGTCCGTTCTTGTTAAACCATTCTCTTGTCCATGCTACAAGTGCTTCCTTTGTCTTTACTGGGTCAAATTCTCTTCCTTCATATAAAATTGCCATTTAGTCCATGTCCTCCGTTCTTATCTGTCAATGTGTGAAACAAATGTAGCAGGAATGTCATCCATTGTTACTCCGAATGTTCCCAGCACTTTGTTTATATCATTTTTTGCCTTTATCTGCATTATATTATTTATAGCACAAAGACAATAAAGTTGCACAATTTTTTCGTTATCTGTCATAGTAATATCTCCTTATAAAAATATTATATAATATTATTATATAGTTGTCAACATATTGTGTTGAAAAAATTAGGATAACAATATATATTTCTTTGTTTTTTATATGATTTTTGTATTTTTTCAAAACATATACTAATGGAAAACTAAGTTATTAACAATATTTTAACTATTAATTTTATGAAAAGAGGCAGAATATGAATTATAAAATGAATGATTTTGATACTCTTGAGAATATCAAAAGAAGCTTAAAAATGGCGCTTGCTGATTATGAGAGACTTTCAAGTGATGTAAGAGACGATATCAGAGGGAAGACTGACAGAACCGGAGGTGTCCATGAATTCTTTTCTTCTCTTAGAGATGTTATTACTGAAGAGCAGAAGTATCTTCAGAAGGGAGAGCTTAGAGGGGGAAAGGTTTATAATGAACAGGACCACTTAAATACTCAATACGCTATTTTACACGGAGAGTTTACTCCAGATGAGAATAGGTGCCTTGGAAATATTCTTACCTGGGATATAAGAGTTGAGCTCTGGGTAACCTCTCATAATGAAAACCAATCAAGTTATTTTGAAGCAAAAGTTTATGATGATGATGAATTTATTACATCTTTTAAACTTGATGAGCAGGATATGCTTAGAGATTTTGAAGGCGTAACAAATTCTATAAGAAATATTGCAAGAGAAGAATATGATATAGCTATCATCAGAGCAGCTGATGTTGATTTGAATCAGGAAGGTGATGAGCGAGATGAAATTTAATCAGGTAAAAGCTTTATTATTTACATTATCAATGGTAACATCTGCTACTCTTACCGGATGCAGTATGGAGTTTAAACCACCCGTTGGTTCAACAATAGAGTCTACTATTGAAAAGACCAAGGACGTTATTGATAGTGCAGAAAATACCGTTAAGAAGGCTGGTGTTGTTATTGATAAAACAAAATCAGCTATTGATTATGTAAAAAATGACGAAGGTGTTCAAGAGCTTTTAGATGAGTTTGGCAAAAAGCTTGATGATACTGATTTCAAAGATGAAGAATCTATCGCTGACACAGTTGAAACTGTTAGAGAAGAAGGAAATAAGATTGCCGAGGTTAACGGCATACAGTTCCAGGAGGCGACTCTTGTACGTGTCGTAGATGGAGATACTATCGTTGTTAATATTGATAATGAAGACTATAAAGTAAGAATGATTGGTATTAACACTCCGGAATCAGTTGCATCTAAGGAGTATCTCGAGAAGAAAGGAACTACGAACTCCGAAGAAGGATTTAAAGCTTCTGATGTTACAAAGGCGCTTCTTGAAGGTGTAGATACTGTATATCTTCAGAAAGATACATCTAATACAGATAAGTGGGGAAGACTTCTTCGCTATGTTTGGCTTGAAGTTCCTGAGGAGATTAATACAGATACTATTGCCAACGAAATGGTAAATGGTATTCTTCTTACAGCTGCTGCTGAAAAGGTTGCAGAGCCTGCTTCTTATTCTCCAGACACTGAATATGAGGATGAGTTTGAAGACATCTATGAAAATTATTAATATTAAGGAGATTTGATATGACAATTAATGATATTATTAAATCCGAACCTATTTATTCAGGTCAATATGGTGGAGTTACTATTCCTATAGAAAAAATGCTGAAAAATAAAGAAAAACTTCTTGAAAATTTGGAAGATGCCTATAAAAATATCCGGGATTGAATAAAAAATATCCAGGGTTGAATGTTTCTTCAAAAGTTGAAGTTGCTGTTAATGCTGAGACAGATTTTGTTGAAGAAGAGGAAGAAGAACGGTAAACTATTTTTGTAGGTTTAATACACATATATAAGTATGGAAATAATGATTATTTTTTATAAAAGGAGTTAAACTATGGGTGTTTTTGTTGAAGCTTATAGAGAAGGCAGATTAGGCAGCTATACTGTTGATGATATGTGCAGAAAATGTGTAGAGCTCGGAATTGAAACAAATTACATATATTCCACAAGTGATAAGAAACAGTTTTTTATCAACCTTCCTTTTAAAGCAAAACAGGCTATGGAAAATGACGCTGATTATGATTTTAGCGCTGTTAAGGCTTATCCTGGAGAGAATGAACTAGCTTGTGGTCTTTCGTTTGATGGAGATGAAAAGAAATGGTATATTAACGGAAATACTTCCGCACTTATAGCACTTTCTTTTTGCATAGATGTCTCCAAATATTCTGCTGGCACAAAAGATAGAGTTAAAATTCTTGATGTCTGGAATACCAGTGTATGTCCTATTGATAGAGATGATAAAATTGTTATTGATATTCTCTTTAATCAGGTGGGACTTGATTATCCTTTCCAGGCAGGTATTACAAAAGTTAAAGAAGTAGATGGAAGTATTAAAGATGTAGTGCTTCCTGAAACTGTTGAGGACTTTCTTGAATATCTTGATGACCAGAAAAGAGAACAGAATGCTGATGAAATAGAAGTATCTACTGTTAAGCATCAGAAATCTACAAAGAAAGATAAAGATAAAGCTTCTGTTATTTATGAAGTAAATTTCCCTGGAATGGATGTAGATTTTACAACTGATAATTTTGATGTAGTTATGTCTGCAATTAAGAAGCAGGCTTATCTTTGCAAGACAGACTCTTCTTATATAATTCATGAAGATTCACCTGTTAAATTCAAGGAGGGTAAACATCCAAGTGACCTTGATTTTGCTAAGGTTAAAGACATTTCTAAGCTTGTTGATGGCGTAGAAATTACCGTTCATGAAGTTGTTAATAAGAAAACAGCCGAGGCACAAGGACTTCTTATAACAGACGAAGAACTTGCTTATCTTGAGAATCATGAAGAGGAGCTTGCCGCAGAAGAAGAAATCTGTCTTGACTGATAGATGAATAATAAAAGACCCCTGTCTTGATTTTATAATCGAGATAGGGGCTTTCTTTTAGTTCATTTCCCAGTGTGTATCGCGGTTGATACCGAATACTCCGGAGGCTATACTCTTAAGATAGTCTTTAGAAAGAATAAGGTTTATAGGCTCTTCGATAAGCTGTCCGGAATAAACAATTTTCATATTCGGAACTTCTGAGAAAGATAATGTAATAGCATGCTGTTTACCAGTTCCTGAGAATTCTCTTCTAAGATAATTTGCATGTTCAAATAAAGCTTCTTCTGAAAGTCCAAGATTTGCAAGCTCGCTGATAAGTTTTCTTCTCTGGATAATGATTGACTCTATAGTATATATATCATCTTCGGTAATCTCCCAGAAGTTCTTATCTACCCATTCGCCATCTTTCATTACGGCTCTTGCTGTGGGATAAAGCAGGTTGTAATAAGTGGTCTTGAGATTTCTATTATATAACCATCCGGGGGAAAGATGTTTATCTTGTCCCTGAAGAGAGTTTATTTCAAATGCAAATGTCTTGATTCCTTGATTGATATAGTGAAGCGTGGACTTCTCGTCAATATAAAAGTCTTTGTCACATGATTTTAAATATACATCTATGCCAAGGCATTGTCTTCTTTTGTCTTTAATTCTTTCAAAATCAACAGGTTGTCCATCGCTTTTGTTGTGTAAACGGACATAAAATCTATTATCCATAAATGCTGCAATTGCAGATTCTCCGGCCAAATCCTTTCTTCTTAACGCCTCCATAATTCCCCCAGTTAATCATCGTAATAATCGTCATCATTATTGTAGCCAAGGCCACTAAATACATAGTCCTCAGATTCATCTTTCTCGAGAAGAGGAGCAAAGTCATCATCTTCTTCAAATTTGTTTCTCTTTGTAACCATTGAGTCCATAGCAGTTTTTCTGGCTTTTACTACTTTAATAGTTGTTACAGGATTCTTTTTTGCAGATACAGCCTTTTTTGCCCCAGGGTTGTTTGCATTCTTTTCGATAATCTCTAATATGTGTTCAATTACTTCTTTGTCCAAAGAATCTCTTACAAATGATACATTACATTTGTGACAATGAGTTTCTTTCCATTGTTCACCGTGTTGAGCTATACAGGAATCACAAATCTTTTGCATTTCCTTATAGTTACGCGGAATAGTTGTCATTTGTCCCATAAGCGTAATTTCTCCTTTGTCTTCTTTAATAAGACATGCTTTTAACAGATGTATATTAAAAACAAGGACTGCAGAAGACCTGCAATCCCTGTACTCCTATAATCATTGTATTTATTTTTTGGCTTTAAGTCAAGAATTATTCTTATCTTTTATGCTTTTATTCTCTCTGCTGAAGCGAATCCCAGATATTTATCCTTATGAACTATACTTCCTCTGACCCTTATATCTTTTTGGCCCGTCTTAGGATTATATCTCATAGTACCCTTTCTTACATGAGGAGATTTCTCTGTCGAAGGATATGCTGATTCTCTTCCTTTTCCGTACAGTGCGAATTTATCAGCTCTTCTGAACTCGTCTTCACTCATCTTTATGTCATAGAGTCTAATCATATCTTTAGGGATAAACGGCTCTACAGGTTCTCCCGGCTTCTTTGTGTTTGTTTTTCTATCCGGTGTTACCTTCTGCTCAGTCATAAGTTTTCTCTGATATTCCTGAAAACAATATAATACTGCGGAAATTATAGGTAAACTCTTATGTATGCAGTTATGAACACCATTACAATAAAGACATATTTCTTCACCTTTCATTCCATGACAGTCATATTCTCCTCTTGGATGACAGTTCCAGAAATCAGCCGAAATAACAGCTCCTTTCTTTTTACCATTTGGGAAAAGTGGCCTTGCGTTAGGAACTTTTGGTTCCACATCACTTAAAAAGAATCTTGACATACCATTTCTTTTATCAAGCATTACTATCTGCGTTACAGCTCCGGCATTACAAAGGAGAAATATCATCTTCTTCTCTGCACTCTCTCCGTTTATGGTGATAATATAACATGCATCACGAAGAGAGTTTCTAATCAGCTCATAATCTAAGTGATTCTTTTCATATTTTCTAGCGTTATAAAGCTTATCTTCTATAAGAAGCATCTTTGGGTATATGACGTCTCCATCACGGTATCTTAAAGGAAATCCCTGAGCAGCTCGCAGTGATAGCGCAAACGAAAGATATCCGTCAAGCATTGCGAGGAATTCTAAAAAATCTATTTTGCTTTTACTCATATTAGATGTTTTATCTTTCAGACGCTGTTCCCATAACACTATATCATTTGCATCTGGATGTATTGCTCTAAGCAGCATAATGACGAACTGTACAAGTCTCCACTCGTTGCTCTTCTTTTTTTCAATGTTAGTTGCCCATTTATCAAATGTTTTATCGAAAATGGCATCATCATCTTTTAAATCAAGTAAAGTTCTAAAATCATCACCCGCCTCCTCAAAATCAAGCTCTCCGTCAGCATACTCAAGTGTATTAAGAACCGGGCCAAAGTCTTCAGTAACTCCTTTAGCCTTGCAATATGCTTCAGAGTCTTGACCATTTCCAAAGTCCCAGCCATACTCAAGACCTTCGCAGAAATTATAATGTTTAAATTGAGGAAGTTGCTCCTTGTCGATATATTTTGGCATTTTAAGGCCTTTCTTTAGTTATATTTTCGTCTGTTACTTCTTTTATAGCTATTTACATTCTTAACACTAAATGTGTTTGGAATATTAGCTATAATAAGTATATCTAAAACAGCTACAGCGACTAAAAGAACGCTTGCTATAATTATTATAAACAAGATGCTTTTCATAAGTATGCAGCACAATATGGAGGCAATAGCTGTAATAATGGATAATCCTCCCCATCCAAGGAAAAAATCATTATCACAGTACCAATCCAAAACTCTGCAGCGGAAATATTTGTAATAATGTATCCAGATTTGGCACCCTAACAAAAGAGCCCCAATCATTATAAGAGCTCCTATTACAATCTTAGTAAAGACAATACCTGCAGGAATAGATTCATCTGCATGAAGATTTACAAAACTGGTAATAGAACGCCAGATGCTCATATCAGTTAACAATACTACAAGTGAAAATAAAGGTAGAGCAATAGCGGTTCTGATACGGGTATGTCCATAAGGAATTACAAAGTATTTCTGATAAAATCTGTTAAATTTTTCTTTTAAAGACATTTTCTTCTTATACTCTTTAAGGCTTACAACTTCACCCATTTCGCAACCTCCATTTTATTCTTCTTTTGGTTATCTATGGCAACAGTGAAATGACAAAAGCTAATATACCGAAGGCTGAGAAGAATACAAGCCATCCTATATTCAGTTCTGTAGATAAATATGAATCTACTGATACATTGTTAGCATTTGCAGCTTCTACTATTTCTGAGTCTATAACTGGTGTATAGTTAATCCTTTCTTCATTCTGCAATTGGCTATCCATCTTTACAGCTAAATAAGTCAACGCTCTTGTGCTAAGACATAGCATAATAATCAGTAAACATATTATTCCGAGTCTACGCATACTTATACTTTTTCCTCCTTTTCAGATTCTTCACGCTCTTTAACATACTTTTCTGATAAAAAAGAAGACTCATGGCGCAGATAATCTTCTACTTTATATTTAAGGTCATCGAGTTTTGAACGCTGAGAATATGTTAAATTCTCTGTATTTGGATACTTCTCGAGAGCCTGTTCGTATTCAGCTTTATACTTCTTATAAGTCTGATATTCTTTTTCTCTCTGCTTCTCGGCATAAGCTATCTGCCTGTTGATTCTTTTTTCTTTCTTTTCGCGGCTTTTAATGATGAAATTCCGGTAGTCTTCATAGTCTTTAAAGGTAATAGGCTTTCCGTTTGTTACGTCCAGACATGAAGAATGTCTTACCAACTCATATTCATTAGCAGCAATAACGATATATGTATCCTTATAAGCCTCCAAAATCGCTTTAAACATCTGCTTAAGCTCAATTACCGCATCTACAGACAGTCCGCTATCTACTGCATCAAAAAGGAGAACTCTTTCTGTCTTTTCGGGAAGTTTTTCTTCTTCATCCCCAAAGATTCCAGCAAATATATTACGCTTTTTACTGATACCTTTTTCTAAGAAAGTTTTATAATCTCTATGATATACATTACTTTTAATAGCTTCGCCTTCTGATGCACACATTAAATATGACATATCTTCATACTGATTATTAAAAAACAGCTCTGAAATTGAGTTATGTCCACCATCTCTTAAGTTATCATGCATAAAACAAGGAATCTTCTGTTCTCCACATACATCTTTTATGTTCTCGAGAAGAGTTGTTTTGCCTGCACCATTGCAGCCCACAAGAACTGTAAGTCCTGGGTTAATCTCTACCTGTCTTGCTGTTGTTATATTTACCCCTATTTCATAAGGGTCTCTCCATGTTTTAATTATCATATTTTATTCGTCCTTAAATTATAGATTTTCTGTATCTGCTCAATCGGCGCTCTGTATTAGGATATTCTGCATCAAGCGTGTCTTTCCGCTATCCCTTGAATTTGGATAATTGATATTTAATCCCAAACTATCTACCAGAGGATAGTCAAAGCGGGCGCCTGTTGTCTCTCTGTTAATAAGTCTTCGTACCTGGCCAAGTTCCTCTTCTGTCAGATTTCTTTTTTTAGCCATTAAGCGGAGTTCTGCAAGTTCCAGCTCTCTTTTTGTAGGATGTGTTGATATAACAACATTACCTGCATTCCCTATTGAAATAAATTTTAAAAATGCGTTTATACTGTTTCTTTCTTTAAGTGTTAACATTGATTTTCTCCTTTTTATTTAATTCTTTTGAATTTTCTACGGCGCATCCATTTGCGAATCTTAGATGTAGTTTTAGACTTGGCTTCCTGCCAGTTATCTTCTAACTTCATTAAATAGTTATATTCCAAGGCCCCATTTTCTATTTCTATCCATCCGATGATAAACACTATGGCAATGGTCACCTGCATAAACATGTTTAATCCTTCTTCCATAGTTATAGGGGTATTTGTGGAAGCAATCATAATCAAGATAGGCATAAACCAAAGAGCAATTATTGCTCCTGCTAAAAATGCTGCAAGTGTTAAAAGTAATACCTGCCGAATATATCCAATAACATTTATTCCTTTAATCATATGTAGCTCTCCTCTTATTAGAATATTGTTTATAACATATTTCTATAATAATATTGTATAATTTAGTTATAGTTTTGTCAATATATATTTTTACAAATAAAACCCCTGGATTTTACACCAGGGGCCATGTATATATTAGTTTAGGTATTTGTTACAGAAATCTTCTTCTGTAATAATTTCCACACCAAGAGCCTTAGCTTTTGTGTTTTTGCTTGACCCTGAGGTTATATCATTGTTGATAAGATATGTTGTGTTTTTAGATACAGAACCTGCTACCTTGCCACCAAGGCTTTCGATTATAGCCTGTAACTCATCTCTGTTTTTGTAATTATTTAAAGAGCCGGTGATTACAACAGTTATACCGTCAAGAGAGTTCCCTTTTGGTGTTTTTGTATCTTTTATATGGCAGATACTGCAGATATCTTGCAAGCATTCATAATTGGAATCATCCATTATCCAATCATAAACAGACTGTCCTTTTGACTCTCCGAATTTTGTTGTTAAAAGATTTATAAGGTCTTCCGGGGCATATGTGTTCTTCAGGTTTATAAACCCTTCTGTCCCGAATTCTGATTCAATCTGTTTACCAACACTTCTACCGCAGCTTGGGATACCTATGGCAAAGATTATATTCTGAAGGTTAGTTGTTTTAGCATTTTCGATTTCTGTAAGCAGGTTTTTTACTGATTTTTCACCCCAGCCTTCAGTTGTGGCAAGCTTCTTATAAAGGTCATCGCTCTTTTCTGTCAAGTGTAAGATGTCTTTGATATTGTGGATATAACCGTTTGTTACAAGGTCTTCAAGTCTCTGTTCAGACAATCCCTTGATGTTCATGCCATATTTAGATACAAAACGGCTCATTTTTTTAAGCTGTTTGCCTGCACATGTCTCATTTGTACAAACAAGAGTCTTGATACCTTTATCACTTATATTTATCCTGGTTGGCTGGCCACATACGGGACATTTATCTGGGATTTTAAGTTCTCCAACCTTTTTGGCCTTAACAATCTTAGGGATAATCTTATTAGCCTTGATGATTGTAACTTTGGTTCCTGCTCCGCCAATACCCAGTCTTTCCATTTCACTGATATTACAAAGAGATGCTCTGCTTACCCATGTATTTTCCAGCTTTCTCTTTTCGAAGAAACCAACAGGGTTAAGTGTATATACTGATGGAGACCATATAACATCAATAAGCTCCGTTTCCTCTTCTTCATCCTGCCATTTTAGGGCATATCCGCCTGTTGTAGAATGGTGTTCTGTAAGAGACCCACTACGAGAATATGCAACATCATCGTAAGTAATAACCAGTCCATCCACAGGATAGTTAAACTTCTCAACCTTATTGCTCCATTTTTTAATAGCGGCTTCAAGTTCAGTAGAGGTTTTACAGTATTCTGAATCTACTACGTTGAATCCTATGCCTTTAAGCCATTCATTTTGTTTGTGCTGCAAGGTAAGGCCAAGAGTTTCTTCGTCATCAGCATGTACAAGGGTAAATACTATCCACTCAAGTGGGCGGTCAATAATTTCATCAAGTGTTCTTTTAGGATTGCATGAGCCTGAAGCAATAGCACGAGGTACATCATAGTTTGTACCAGCTTCTTCATTATATTCCGCAAGACCAGAATATGATATCAGGCACTCTCCTCTTAAGACAAGGTGTCCTTTATAAGAAATTGATGGTAATACTCCTTTAAACGCAGGTGCAAGATGTGTAATATCGTTACCTTTAAATCCGCCACCTCTTGTAACAACACGAGTAAGTTTACCGTTATCGTATGTAACCACAAGAGTAAGTCCATCTAATTTCCATGACAGATTACAGGGCTTATTTTTTGCCCATTTTAATATATCTGGTATACTTTTTGATTTTGGTAAAGATAATGCCGGAAATTCATGCTCTACTTCCTCTGCATTTGATGTAAATGATGATACTTTATGAGTCGGAGAATCCTCAAGCACAACCCCGGATTCTTTCTCAAGCACGGTAAGTTCATCAAACATTGCATCCCATTCATGGTCTGTAATTATCTCTGTGCCGCTGTAATATGCTTCAGAAGCATCGTTTAAAGCATTTATGAGATATTTCATACGTGAAATGTTATCTTTTTCCTGCATATAATTATTCTCCATTTCTTTATTTTATAATATTATTATATAATTTTATTATACTCTTGTCAATGTTTTTGGCAATAAAACAGCCCCCAGTAATTACCAGAGGCTGATAAAAAGGAGATTATACTTTCTTTCTAAAGTAATCTGTAAGTTCTTCAATTGGTACAGGTTTTGCATATTTATAGCCCTGGATATATTCAAATCCATTAGCTATACTGTAGTCATTCTGTTCTTCATCTTCAACGCCCTCTACAAGAGCTGTGAAACCATCATGTTTGAATAATGGAATCATTCCTGATACAAGATGATTTGTTCTATCGTTATTTATAGAACCATATAAAAGTGATTTATCAAACTTAACTGTTGAAAACGGAAGATTGATTATCCTCTCGAGAGAAGAATATCCTGTTCCAAAATCATCAAGATAGAACTTTATTCCGTATTCTGCGAGTTCATTCATATTTATTGTAAGATACTCGTTATTGTTTTCAATAGCGCTTTCTGTCAGCTCTAATCTTATCTTAGTAGGGTCTATTTCGTAGCTTTCAATAATCTTTTTAAACTCTTCTGCGAATCCTTGTACAGAAAACTCATATACTGAACAGTTTACGCTGATTGCATCGAAGCTATACTCATCCTGCATATTCTTTATTGCTCTACAAACCTTATGTATCATGCAGGTTGTGAGGAAATGAACAGTATTATTTTGTTCTGCAATCGGAATAAATACGTCCGGAGGAATCATTTCTCCATCAAACTGAAGTCTCATAAGTGCCTCAGCTGTACGGAAGCTTCCTGATTTAACTTCATATATAGGCTGTGCATAGCAAAGAACATTTTCATTTAACGGGTCATTTTTATCTCTAAGCTTCGAGAGTTTATTATCAATTTTATACTGGTTTAGGTATTTATCAAGCTCCTCGGGAGCTGCAACATATTTACACTCGCCAAGGTTCTCAGATTTCTCTTCTACAAGTTTATTGATAATATAGTTCATCATCTCAATGTTCTTGATTCTCTTATCATACGGAACAATCATGATAAATGATTTTATCATTGGCCCAACTTCTGCTATCTTTGTTGTTGCAAGTTTACCCATCATATCAAGTTTTTCAAGAGATTCTTTTCCGTATGGCTCCTCAAAAATAAGATAATAAAAACCTTCGTTCTTTTTATAAAATACAAGATTTTCGTATTTATCTTCGACTGTTCTACAGTAATCAACAATTGGTTTTAATTCTTTTGACGCAGATGCTCCTGCCATAAATTTACGTGATACTGTAGGTATTGATACGATTCCTACATAGAATGATTTCTTTTGTTTTATATTATCATTAAATCTTACTTCCATCGAATATGTATTCTGACATCCAAGGATATCATCAAAAGGATTTGAATGGAAGAATAAGTACAGCGCCGTAAGAGGAATAATTTCTGCTATTGAAACAAATATAGCCCTTTGCTGTGTTGCCTGTAATATCAGGATTATCAACTCCATAGGGAGATATCCCATGATATTTCTTCTTATCATTCTGGCAATATTCTTCCACTGTACTATTATTGTTATTGCTGAAAGTATTGTAACAATAAAACCGGTATTTATATTTATTCTTAAATATGGACTAAGATTATATATAGTCCCCGTATTGGTCGTTATAGGCTGTAGCATATACGGAGAAAATACTACCTGGACAGCATAAAATCCACAATACATTGCAGTTATTATATGAGCTACACGCTCTACGGATTTTCTCTTTAGTCTTCGTTGTGGCGAAAGGAATATAACATATAATAAGATATTTTGGGCAATACATGTGAATAAAACTATCGAACATATCGCCAAAAATTTCAGGCAGGTTATTCCATAAACATATTCATTCGCAAATTGTGATGCAAATGCAAGCAATATGTTTGCTATGTGAAGAATTATAGTAAGAAGAATTCCGGTTTTTACGTAGATATAATATGGAGTATGCCTGGGACGCATCCTTTCCATAGTTATAAATAGTATTGTAGAAATAATTACAAAAGCAACTTCTACACTAATGTTATAATATAATGAATTAAATATACTTACAATCTGTCCCATAATCAGCAATCTTCTCCGTAAATTCTACCATATTCCTTTTCAATAAGGAAAACTATCTGTTCTGCACATGTTCTTTCTTCATGTTTTGCCAGTTCTGCAAGCTTGTTTTTGGTGCTTTCTTTCATAACAAGATTGAATCTGGCACTTTTTTTAGTTGTTTCTTTCTTCATAACCTCATTCCTTTAAGTTAGTTTTTGAGCAGAAAAATAGAGACAAAACTGGTTCTTCAATGCGATATAAGAACATTTTTGTCTCCTTCGTATTTCAAAAACTCATCTTTAATAAAACTTATTTCGTTACATAAAATATACATAAGTGTTATGTAATTCTTGAGTCATAATAACATGAGGAATCTTATTTGTCAATCATTTTTTTTATATCATTTATCAAAATTTTGGTCGATTATGATTGATATCATCTGATATCGAATTTTACTGGACTTGTTGACTTTTATATTATTTTGTCATATAATATTATTATAATAATTTTGAAGGAGAATCTTATGAAGAATAAATTTTATGCGTTTATTATGGCCACAATCCTCTTTTCTATTACAGGGTGTGGGGTATCAGATAATACTGATAATACTATCCATGCTGTAGTTATTGGACAGGATACTATTAACAGTCAGGATACAGATGAACGTGAAGTTGTTACTGATATCGAAGAATATGTCTCTCAGATAAGTACAGAAGAAGCTACAACTACAGAAGAGACTGAAAACTTACCAGAAGTTGTTACAAATCCCGAATGGACAGACCTTTCTGATATCGAAACAATTGCGGTTAATTATGACGGTACCAATATTGTTGAAGTAAATGATGGAGTTCCCGATTTTACTACAGAAGAAATTCAGGAAGCTGTTGAGGCTCTTGAAGATGGTACAGCTATCTTAGAGCTCTCGGAACTTGATGAACTAGGAAGATGTGGTACAGCATATATGATGGCCGGACCAGAAACAATTGCTACAGGAGAGCGAGGTTCTATTGCCGGGGTTAAACCTTCTGGATGGGTTCAGAAAAAATACAGCGTTGTCGGCGAAGGTTCTTCCGGTTATCTTTATAACAGATGTCATCTTCTTATGTGGAAATTATCTTCTATTCTTGATGATGAGAGGAATCTTATAACAGGGACAAGATATTTTAATACAGTTCTTATGCTTGATTATGAAGATGATTTAACAGACTATATTTACAAAACTAACAATCATATATTATATAGAGTGACTCCTGTTTTTATAGGAGATGAACTTGTAGCAAGAGGAGTTCATATGGAAGCGTTATCTGTAGAAGATAATGGCGAAGGAATCTCTTTTAATGTATTTGTATATAATGTACAGCCTTGTATCTATATAGATTACAGTACAGGAGAATCATGGATTGATGAGTCAACTGATTATGGTCCTGTTGAAAATACTGATGTTGTTACAGAAGTCGATACGGCTTCTTCTCGAGAGGAAACAAACGAGGAGTTTGTAACATATATACTTAATAACAATTCCAAGAAATTCCATACTCCAGACTGTGAGTCTGCAAGTAAAATCTCAGATAATAACAGAGAAGAATCTTCAAAATCAAGAGAAGAACTTATAAGTGAGGGATATAGCCCTTGCGGTATATGTAAGCCCTAAGAAAGGATAATAATATGGATTTATTTGATACTCTCATGGCATCAGTTAAAAAGAATACTCCTTCATTTTCTAAAGAGGAGGTTGCTGAATTTCTCAAAGCAAATCCTGAATCTTTGGCCAGGTTTGAGGAAATATATCAGCCTATAAGTGATGAGGAAAATAAGGCTTCGGGAAATCTTTTTAAAAGGAATTCCCGTAATATTCAGGAAGAAATGGCGCCTGTATCCCCAACACTTGCTCAACAAAAGCTTATGGTTGAACTGACAGAACGTATTGTTAATGAGCTTTTAATGCCGCCAGAAAGTCTTATGGATAAAGATTATCCATTTGTTACCCAGGAAGAAATTAATCAGCTTCCTCCGTCTCTTCGTCCGCAGCTGACCGGAAGAATGTATAAGAAAGATACCGCAGGAGACTCATGTGAGGCGATTTTATGGAATTATGCAAAGTGGCTTAATGAAGGTGACAAGAAGTCTTATGATAGATTTAGGCAAGGCCTTGATATTCTTGACCTTGATAGCGTCACATATAAGATTATCGGAACTAATCCTACCAGCATGGGTCACTGGCTTCCTACGCTTGAAGATGCTGTAAGTAAACAGTCTTTCTTTAAAGTTCCTGAGACTAAAGTTGTTAAGGTTCCACTACCTATACTTCAGCTTACACATCTGGATTATATGTCCCTTACTCCAACAACACTTATGATTGTTGATGAGTGGTGCAAAAAGGCTTTTGAGCTTGATGAAAATAAGACCTATTTTATCAAGACCGGGACTTATTCCAGTAAGTTTGACTTTAGAAATGCTAAAGTAACAACTCCTAAGGAAGTAAATGAGATTGGACAGTACCTTACTTTTATTCATTTTCAGGCGCTTTCCATGGCTCATTATGATTTATCAGGAAGACATCAGCCCAGCATCTATGGAGTATCTACAACCAATGAGTGGGTTGTAAGAGAATATATAGAAGATAAAGAAAATCTCCCTTGCATTTATCATGGGATGCCGCTTCATACAGAATACCGTGCATTCATTGATTTCGATAAAAAAGAGCTTCTTGGTGTTGTTCCATACTGGGATACAGAAATGCTAAAAGAGAGATTTTCTAAAGGAAGTGATGCGGGTAGTGCAGATATGAAACATGATTATGTTATTGTCTGTCATGAAGAGCAACGTCTTAAAGAAACCTTTGAAAAGAATAAGGATAAGGTTGAAGACAGACTTAAGACCATGGTCTTTGATATGAATCTTACTGGTCAGTGGTCTCTTGATATCATGCAGAATGGCGATGATTTTTATGCTATTGATATGGCTCCTGCATATCTATCAGCACTTAGAGATAAAATATCACAGCCGGAAAGAATTGTTCCAATGAAAGAAGATTGGCTTCCAAAGTTCGATGATAATTCTCCTCTCGAGAAAGAAGAACCAGATTTGGAAGAAGAAAGATAACAAAAAGGTGTGGCTAAATTAAGCCGCACCTTCTTTTATGGGTTTAATTCTGGCGATATTTATCAATACTATTGCCTGATGAATCTTTCCAATAGTCCCATCCATTAACAGATTGGTTCATAATAACGCTACCAGCACAAGACGGCGGAATATCACCCATATCATAGTCTGAGATAACTCTATTATCTTGCACGGGCAATTTCTTCCGTATAGCTTTTGCTGTAGCTGGGACTCCCGTACCTTCTGTTATGCCGATGATAGAACCTTCTTTTAAAATCCAATGACCGTCTTTAACGACAACAGTTGCATTAACTTCAGTGTCATCAGCCCTTTTAAATCTCTTACAGGTATAAGTCCCATCAGGTACAACTCCATTACTGATTACTTTATGAACCTTACGAATCTTTTCTTCTTCAACAGAAATATTATCAAAATAATCGTCATTCATCGGATTTTTCACAAGTCTTTCAGTATCACCGTTAATCTCAGCAATAGTAGCAATGATATTATATGCCTGTGCAGCTGACATCTCATAAAACTCACGGTTTTTATTATGTCTTAAATCTGAATCCAATGAATCGATTAATTCATGTAATCGAAGGTCTTTTAACCGTTCTTTTACATAATAAATTGCGTATACATGGAAAGGGTCAGGCAAACTGGTGCTGCTATTAAGCTGTTTAACACGTTTTTGATAATCGTCAGCATATCCTATCTTTACAAGGTTTGGAAATGCCGGGTTTACAAGGATATATATACATCCTTTGTATGCAGCTTCTTTATACCATCCAAATTTATAGCCTCTGGCTTTAAGTTCTGTTTCAATATCAATATTTGATAAAGCAATCAGTTCTTCATCTGTGTAGTTTGTTAATGCTTGCATAGTTATATTGTTTTCCTCATTTCTTCTTTGATTTTACAGGAGCAACTTTATTGAGGTACTCCTCAATAGCTTTCTCAACAAGCGCAGTTTTTGGAATCATAGAGTTTTTTGTTATCCTTATACCTTCTCAAATTCATCAACAGGAAGTGCCTTATAGAAATACCAGCCCTGCATATCAAGACAGCCAAATTCCTTAAGCATATTTGCCTGGTCAAGTGTTTCTACGCCCTCAGCAATAAGGTCTATTCCAAGGCGTTTAGCCATGAAAATCATACACTCTATGATAATACGACCCTTTTCTTCAGTTCCACTTCCGGAAAGAAATCTAAGGTCCATTTTAATTCTGTCAACAGGAATCTCTTTAAGCATATTAAGAGATGAATATCCGCTTCCAAAGTCATCTATCTCTACATGGAAGCCAATGTCCCTGAGTCTCTTTGTAATGTCGATAAGTGATGCATTCTCTACATAAGCGGTCTCTGTTATCTCGAGATTAAGCTGATTTACGTCCAGATTATACTTCTGAATCAGACTGTGTAGATATTCAACTATATCTACACCCTCTTTAATATCATAGCGGGATACATTGATAGAAACAGTCTTATGTATACCCTGTTCATTCCATCTGGATAAGTCCTTGCAGACCTTTTCCCATATATGATAATCCAGTTTATCTATGAGCCCTGCATCCTCAAGAGCGGGGATAAAATCACCCGGGGAAATCCATCCCAGCTTTGTATGGTTCCATCTGCATAATGCTTCAGCTCCTGTAATTTTTCCTGTGCTAAAGTTAACCTGAGGTTGATAATAAACCTGGATTTCATCATTATCAATAGCGAACTGCAGATGATTAACTATATCAGATAACCACTTTCCTCTCTGCCACTGGCCCGGGTTGTAAAGCTCATATCCAAATTTCTTTGCATCTCTGACCTTCTTTTCGGCAACCCTTGCTAGGTCAATCATATAATCTATATCTGGATTATTATGGTTTTCTTCAGTCAGTATGTATACACCGCAGCACACCCTTACTGTGAACTCTTTATTCTTATCAATAAAGTAGTTGCGGACAGGGGCTAAGACATGTACCTCATCATCAGCGAGGATATCATTTTCTCCGATTTTACGCAGGATAACGAAGTGGTCACTCTCTATACGGCCGATAAGTTCATTCTCATTTAAAACACTCTTACTCTTTGTTACCATGAACTTAAGAAGGTCATCACTTGCCTTTTTACCAAAGGTGCTGTTGATGTACTTAAAGTCCCTAAAGTTGATGTACAGAATCATATAGCGGTCTGTACCGTGGTGCTTAAGGAGCTGCTCAGCTTTTTCACGGAAACCGTGCATAGTAAGCGCCCCTGTTAAAGTATCATTGTTTATTAACTGAGTAATATATTCCTCATTTTGCAGTTTAAGAGACTTCTGCTTATAGTTGACCCAGATGATAAGTGAAAAGATTATCAGCAGTGTCAGAAGAAAAAATAGGCCATATGTGTAAACATAGTCTCCCAGGTCATATTTATATAGTTTACGAGAGGTATAGTCTAAGACAATTGCCTGTTTCTTTGTATCCTCAACTTTAGATATACCTTTGTTTAATCTATCAATTAGGACACGGTTTTCTTTTGTATCTATGCAACCAACCCTAAAATCTACTGAGAATAATATTGTTGAACTTACATTCAAATCAGAATATGAAGGTTTTTGAATGACATAACTCCAAATATATGCATTGTTTACCAAAGCGTCTACTTTTTTATTACGTAACTCTTCAATACCTTCTTCGGTCGTATCATAATATATAATATGTATATCTGGATAAAGCTCTTTAAGAGTTTCAGATACACCTTTCTGCGAATTTGCCATACCAACCGTTATGTTTTCTAAATCAGTAAAGTTGCTTGTTTTAAGGCTCAAGAAAGTGAATGGCATGTTTATTATATTATCTGAGATAATTATATCTTTGCCGGATTCACTTTTTATAGCACTTCCAAATGGCATTATTACATCATATTCAGGGTTATCTAAAGCTTGTTTTAGATTATTTTCTGTTATATCCTTATATACAACATTTAAAGAAGCCTCTTTTGCAGCTTCATTCATCAGTTCAACACCAATACCTGTTATCTTTCCATCATCGTCTATATAAAACATAGGACAACGATGTGCAGATACACCAACTACTATCGTATCATCTGAATTAGTCGCATAAGAAGTAAATCCCATTATATTGACGATTAAAAACATAAAAATCAAACCTAATGGGATAAATCTTCCTGTTACGTATAGTTCTATTCTGTTTTTTCTCTTTTCCTTGTTATCCAAAATAGATTTCCTTTAAAATAATGTGAGCAAGAAATCCCTCACCTCTAAGCGAAGTATAGGTGGCGAGATGAATTGCGTTTTACGCAGCATTTCTTATGTATTGCCAATTATTGTTATGAGAAACCAGTCTCAAATTAGCAATAGCAACTTGCTTATAAGATTTACCTGGTAGCATAATATATTCATTATCTGAATTTTTGACATAAGCACTACCAGAAGTAAATCCTGTTATGTAACCAACCTGACTTAAAACAGAAACCTTATCATTCAACCAAAAGCCTTTATAATACGGTGTGTTTTTACTGTTACGTTTCTGTGTGCGGTTAGGCTCTTTGCGTCCTTTTCGAGCTGTAGCTTCGTGTAAGGAACGCTTTTTCTTACGGAATTGTCTTATTAACAACCACTCATTAGGGTTTTCTTTTATAGTTTCGATGCCGCTGATTACAATTGCATCATTGTAATGAGTTTTCTCTAAACCAATATGTTTTCGTTTTGGTGTTGTTTCTGAACCATATGTGATAATAGCATCAGGATATTTTGCAAAAATCCTTTTGCGAAGTGTATTCATAAATGGCGGTTCTTTGTATTGCTTTACTTTTTTATGTTCTTCCTGCCATTTATAGAGAATGCCACCTTTTTTGTGATTTGCTGTAGTATGGCAATCTGTACATACCGTAATAAGATTATCTACTCTGTCCGTACCACCATTACTACGATAGATAATATGGTGTGTTTGCAATATCTTATCTTTGGATTTGCCACATGCCTGACAAGTATAATTATCTCTTGTAAAAACGAAATATCTTTCGTCAAAGAAACCATATGTCTGACCATGCTGGTAATCTACACCGTTAATGTCAGGATTTATCATTTTTGCCGTATCGAACTTACCAACTTCTATATGTAATACGGGGCTTGGCACTAATGCAGAAAACTTATCTATCCATGTAAAAGTATGGTTAATTCTGTTCTGTAAACTTGGCGGCAACCAATTTTCTGAACGTTTACGATTTAGAAAACGTGGCTTGCGATATCTGCATTTACGATTTCTACGGCTTCTACGGTAAATACGCTTGGAATCAAGATTGGAACTAACATCTTGCCTTAATTCTATTTCTGCCTTATAAAGAACCTTGTCTTCTGATGTAATTGCAATACCAATGTGTCTTGCACCAGTATCTATTCCTATATGACAATCCTGTTTCGATTCGCCTGTAGCATATGTTAGTTGAATAGCAAACGGATTGTATTTACTGATTACAGCCCTTCCTTCTTTTAGAAGTATACGAGCTTTTCTTTGACTGCAAGGCATTAGTGATTCGCCTCGCATATTGAGTACAAATACTCTATTTCCTTGTTTCATTAATTTGTCTTTGGTACCTACTCACGAGTGGTACCCCTTTCTTTATGAAAGTTTGTTTCCCTTCCTCAATGTTATAAGTGCTTGCCGTAATCGGTCACTTGAGGTTGACTGTTCCTATCCATCAAAACTGTTTACAGAGCCTCCACAGTTGCTGCGAACTTGGGAATCATCCGTAGGTGTGATAACACAAATAACGTAGTTCTCGAAGAACTTAGAGTAGTCAATTAGAGCTTTTACAAGCTCCGACCTCTAAGGCATTAGCCGTAGGTCGGGGTAATTGACGGCAGTCAATGGCAACAATAAAACAAAAGCCGGGTGTTAGCCGTAGGCCGGGGTGGTTGACAATAGTGTTTCCGAGGTTACTTGTATATGAGCCTTTCTGATTTTGTGCAGAAGATTAACTTATCTGCCATTCAAGCTTTCATGGTCGCCTCTGATAGTGAGGTCCACGGGCACATTAATATTAAATCTTAAAGAATTCCATCTCTTTATTGAGCTCTTCTGCAATGTTATTGAGGTTATTTGCAGCTTCATTAAGAGTGGTTACTGTCGCATTAAGTTCTTCCATGGATGCTCCAGTCTCTTCTGCACTTGCTGCATTCTCTTCAGATATAGCAGAGAGTGCACTCATTGTGTCTACTACGGCGTTTTTAGCTTCTATTGTAGAATCTGTTCCGGCAGATATAGTCTCAATTCCTTGTACAGTCTTATCAATCTCTGCAATCATCTTGTTAACTGACTCAAGTGATTCAGTAAGGGCGTTCTGAGTATCTTCATTACTCTCTTTAACACTCTTTACTGCTTCAACAGCTACATCTGATTTCTCGAGAAGAGACTGCATTTCGGCTTTGATATCATCCGCCATCTGCTTGGAGTCTGAAGCCAGTTTACCAATCTCCTCAGCAACAACCGAGAATCCTTTACCAGCTTCACCTGCTCTTGCTGCCTCAATAGAAGCATTCAGTGAAAGAAGGTTGGTCTGAGTAGCAATATTAGTAATACCTTCTACTTTATCACGTATTACTTCGACAGCTTCTTTTGTAGCATTGATAGCTGCATTGATATTTTCAATCTCATTAGAAGTCTTTTCGCTTGATGACTGAAGAGTATCAATTGACTGAGATGTTGCTTTAGAAGCATCAGTCATTTCTTCGGCAGCAAGTGAAATATCAGACGATGTAGCTTTAATGTCATTTACAGCGTTACTTACTGTCTCAGTTGCAGTGACAGCTGTCTGAATTTCATCTGCCTGCTGTGTAGCACCGGATGCAATTTCTTGTACTGCGTTTGATACATCATCTGTTGTAGCAGATATCTGTTCAGTCATGTCGGAAAGTTCGCTTGATGATTCTGCAACTCCGCCAGCATGTTCTTTAATATTCTGTACAATATCTGTGAGTTTATCAATAAGAGAGTTGGTACTGTCTATCATGATACCAAATTCATCTTTATAATGACGGGCACTTTCTGCCTTTTCAAAACGACCCTCGGATAATGCTCCAAGTGATTTTGCAACGATAGATACCGCTTTGGCAATGCTATTTGCTTGGAGGAATATTACTGTTGTACATCCAATGATTGCTACAAGACAGATAGTAATTGCTATATAAATGAGCTTCTGGATTGCTTCAAACAGTTCTGACTGAGTAATGGTAAGACCCATTTTCCATTCCATACCAGGGACTGTTTGCCAGTAGAGAAGTCTCTTTTCGCCGTCCCATTTGAAATCGCCTTCACCTTCAGCCTGTCTTTGGATACTATTTACATAATCTCCAAGCTCTGTAGATGTGGTTATAGAAATAGCTTCTTTTGATGTATCAGGGAATGCGGGATGGTAAATATAGATACCACCGCTATCCAGAAGCCACACAGTACCTGTTTCACCAACACGAATTGATGCAAGGGTCTCATTCATAGATGAAAGCATAACATCAATAGTAACGCATCCAATAAACTTGCCATCAGCTGTTATAGGAGCAGAACATGTAGCCATAACAAGGCCTGATGATGCGTCATAGTATGGGTCTGTAATAGTGGCCTGTGGGAGGGATTTAGCGTTGATATAATATTCTTGGTTGAAATAATCATATTCCTCATTGGAATAATCCCAAGTTTCTATCAGGTCGCCTTTATCCCAAGAACCATTACTGTCTATATTTTTATACCAGTACGGACCAAAGTATTTTTCATTCTCGTCAAATACATTTGGCTCAAACCAAAGTCCGGAGCCTAACACCATGTCATCATTTTTGACGATATTAGAAAGGGCTGTCTTATAATCTTCCACGCTTGCTGATTTATACGTTCCACCAACCATGCGTGATAAGGTGTCGGCCTCAGCTTTTATTTCATTAAGGTCCCCTGCAATTTCATTAGAATATTTACCAAGAATTGCAGTCATTTGTTCAGATGACCTTTCCATGATAATATTTTTACTTACTGTAGTCGTAACAATAGCCATAATAGCTATCAAAACCACAATAATAGGAACAATTGTTACGAGTAATTTTGTCCTTATGTTCATACCTTCCGTTTTAAGAACATTACCTTTTGATTTGTTAGGGTTCATATAGGCTTCCTCCTTGTTTACCTTATGATAGTTAATACCTAGTTTCTTGATAGATATATCACCTTAATTATGCTGTTGGGTAATGAAATAATAGCATAATTATAGACATATATGGTATTAATTATGGCATGACTGTATTATAATTTTTGGTCATTGTTCTTTCTCGAGAAACGCTCCATGTTTCTCTCTTTCTTAAGAAGTTCCCATTTAGAAACGTCGGACAAATCAACAATCTTTCCAGACAGTTCTTCTATACAAATTCTAACATCGGCCATTTCTTCACAAAGATGGTCATATAACTCTTCTTCTGATTTAAACGTCGGCATATCACCACGCATGTTCCTTGCCATTTTAAGGCAGGCCTGTGCAAGTTCTGTGCACTCTTCTGCGGCCAATTCGAGCATAGCCGCATCTCCTATTCTTTCGATTAACATATAGTTTACTCCTTTATTCAGTGATTTCTCTTCCCTGATAAGCGATTACAGTGCAGTCTGATGCGAGAGCTGGGGCAGCAGAGTTATTCTTAACTGTTACAGTAAACAGAGCATATCTGTCAGATAATGCAAGATAAAGTCCTGTCTTAAATGTTGCTGTTTCTCCGGCAGGCACAGTCTTAAAAGCTTCATCAGAAATTGCTGCAACGAATCTCTTAGATACAATAGCGTTATATATCTGAGACTCTGAAATAGCAGTATTCATTTCTTCTATCGCTATTGAATAAAGGTCCTTGTCATAACTCTCTTCCAGAGTCATACTATCTGCCCAGTATACCGGAGAGCCGTTATAATCAAAGAGTTTAACTTCTTCTATTGATACATCTGTTGTAGCCTCTTCGGCAGCAGGTGCATCATCAAAAGATATTTCATATTTCTCTGCGGCTGTTTTAATGGTCGAAATAATCTGATTAATAAGTCCAGATTCATCCTTCTTTGTAGCATTTAACATTGATACTATGGTCTTAAAAGTATCTATAAATTCTTTATCTTCTGATGTGTATATCTGGTACTTTGTTATATCATCAGTGATTTCTGTAATTTTTCCATCATTAACTGTTACTGTAAAATCAATATTGTCGTGAACTCCTTTGACAACGCCAGAGGTTTTTCCATCATAATCTACAAACTGCTGAGATTTTCCAGAACGGATTTTGCCAAATGCTGCGTTTATGCCGTTTGTTGTAAGAGACTTATTATATATAAGATTTTCAGTATCTGACTGAGAATTCTTAATTTCATCCTTTGTCATTCCGGGAGTAATACTGTAAGTAACCCACTGCTCAAGAGATGATGAATATCCGGAAACTTTTACTTCCATTACTACATCTTTCGCAGTCTTAACGTCTATAAGGGTTCCTGACTGAATGAACATGTAGGTATCTGTTCCACCATCACGGCCATAAACCAGTACCACGTTCTCTTTCTCGAGAGAAGCAAGTCCTTGCTCAATGAGTTGTGGGGCTGAGTAAAGATTTGCTACTGCAGACTCTTCTTCAGACTCCGGAGCGGGAATATCTGCCTCCGGTATTGTAGTTGCCTCAACAGAAGCTTCAATTGATGTGCCTTCTACTGAACTTTCGCTCTGTGGATTATCATTTTCTGTAACAGAAGTCTTTCTACATCCAGAAAGCACGGCAACCGACATAATTCCTGCTAATAAATAACATGTGATTTTCTTTTTCATAATATTTTTATTCTCCCTTTTGTTTGTTATCTGTAACTTTGGTAAATACATCAACATAGTTCTTATCTGTTTTTATAAATCGTGTCTTTGGATGATTCCTTTATATTTGCCACCCTCATCAGTAACTATATATGTCTGATTTGGTTGGAGGTCTTCTGCAAGAGTTGTTACAGGAATCACCTGCACAGATTTCTGAAGCATTTTAACAAGTGCTTTATCTTTTGACATAGCAGTGCTTACAGAAACTTTATCCAGTTTATTATTTAAGATATAAAGCGCCGTAGTTGCATTGATTCCGCCAATTACCTTATTATCTTTATCCACTACAGGGACTACAACTCCTGATATAAGAGCCTTGGTTACTTTGTCATCAATTTTATTCTTATCTATTACAGGGGCTGTTTTCTTTGCGAGGTCTTTAGATGTCTCTATATGACCAGATACCTTATTTGTAATATCCTTTAAGAATTTGGTTCCGTCGGATATCGGAATAGCTATTACTCTGTTATTGTGACTATAACCATTTCTTAAGATGCGGGCCAGCTGCAAAGTAGACTGTATGTCCTCCGGAGCATCTGTATTTTCATAGCTTATAACATTGTCGTATCCGGCCTTCTTGATAGCTTCTTCCATTTCTTTATAAGCTGTCAAAAATTCATCAATCATTTTCTTGTTTTCGAGTGTCACCATATTCCTGTATTCTCCTAATCGTTTCTTTATACATAGTATTTATATATTTGTTTAACTGAAAATCCAGAGGCTTTATATTCCTTAATATAAATAAAATCCTCTGAATTCCCCGCGTAGCATCTTCTTTAAAAAGTCCTATTCGGAATTCTGCTTGATAATAAGCCAGTTTTTGTGCACACTCCTGATAAATTGCAGGGGTCTTTCCCGAAGAGTTCTTTATTATTTTAATAATATCGTTTTTTATTTTTTCAACACCATAATAAAACTCAAAATCTCTCACTGTTCTTCCTTTGCATTCCATTTGAGCTTTTGGCCACAATGGCAGCAGTAAGGTTCTCCCCAGTCTTTATCTCCGTTTTCAAAGTCCCATCCGCAGTTAGGACATGTCCCAAAGTCATAAACCATTTTACCGTCTGCATAGCCATCACCTTCAAGCTCTACAAACTTTTCATCTTCTTTATTAACCGGCTTAAGGTCATTAAGCCTTTTATTAACAAGTGCAATATATTTATCTCTTTCCTCAGGAAGGTCTTTCCCGGTAAGACACAAAAGTGCCCTTTCTTTACTTATAAGTTCCATATATCCCTCCGCTTATATATGCAATACCGTTAAGTTAAGAAATCTGTACTGTTAATCAATTATCGTCGTTATCAAAATCCTGAGCTATTGAATCATATCCAAGTGGACATTCAGATTGCATGACACAACTATACTGACAAATATCATCGATTCTTTCATCAACTGATAGTCCAGTATAGGGACAAATAAGTTCATTAGCCATATAACTCCTCCTTTTAAAATCAATTTGATTCTTAACTTAATGACATTACTTATATATGTAAGTTTCTTTTTATTTTTTTACGATAATTCTTAGCTTTGGAATTTTTACATCAAAATTACAGAGGTTATCATATCTGCAGACAGATACCCTCTTTGGTTTTCTTTTAATGTAGTGGAATCCTTTTATAGCTGTTTCTATAACCGGAGGGCACTTATGATTAAAGTTCATTCCCTGGTTTGTGGTAGCATGTACAAGGCCTGACTCTTTTTTCTGGTTCTTTATCTCATCAAAATATTCTTCCGGAAATAGCTGAGTTATAGAGTTTTCTTTTTCCATAAAATCACTCATTTTACACCTCCATAACTGTCTCTTCAGAGTTTTCGCTCTCGAGAGAAATGCTCTTTTGGCTATCAATCATCTCTACCGGATGTAATGCTGGGCTACATTCAATACAGAATAATTGAGGTTTTAAGACATGTTTAAACTGTTCCATGGCATTTGTGAGTTCTTTATTAGTCCATGAGAAGTCTATAATCCCATCATGAAATGTCTGGTCGATTAGGTTATTTGAAATACGGTTAGTAAACTCAACCGGAGATGAAATTTTTGTAACCATATCAGTTTTAACCTTATATCTTTCTGCTTTCAAAGAAAGTTCTGAGTTTAAAGTATCTTTACAGTCAGTTACCAGAAACTCAAATCTCCTGTTTTCATCATTACGTTTGATGTAGTCTGAAAGTTTAATCATATATAAGATATCAAGCATCTTAACATAAAGCATATCCAGACTGGTAATATAGTTCTGGCATTCGTAATTTTCAGCAATTGCTTCCAAGTATACCTTACGGGGATTCACCTTCCATGCAAAAGAATGTGCTTCAGAACTGTTTTCGTTCTCGAATTTAGCTTTTTCGCCTTTCCAGAATGCTTGAGCTTTTCTATATATTGCTCTAACAAAACTTCCATGGTACTCGTGTGGAAAAGTTCTTTCTGTTATGAGATATTTATCTCTTATAGTTACATCACTACTGTCGTGATATAAGCTTGACTCGATTGTAAATTGCCTTTTTCCATAACACACTAATAAGGCCCCAACTGATGTCGCGGCATCCCAGACTTCATTGTATGAATTTGTTGAAAAAAGAATTGTTGTCATTTTAAATAACCTTCGTCTCTTAAAACTCTCTCGATGAGGTCTCTTGCATAATCAGGAGGGCTTACAATGTTCTGCTCCCATCTCTGGATGTTAGTTACAGGGACCCCTGTCAGGTCAGCAAACTTCTGCTGGGAATACTTTTCTCCCGTATTCTCCTCTACGGCTCTTCTCATTTCTTTGATAGTCATTTTTTCTTTGTTCTTCATATTAAGATTTCCTTTCTTTTGTCTTAAGTTTAATATTTATTTACTTAAAGAGAATCAATCGTCTCTTTCAAGTTCTTCCAGTTCTTTTTTGAGCTCTGCGATTCGCTGTGCTTTTTTGTCTTTTTTTGCTAATGCTTCTTTATTTTCGCAGCGTTCTATTGCCTCCGCTACATCTTTTGCTGAAACTCCTTTGAATATTTTAGCCGGGATAGTTATCTCGCTATAATATTCTCCACCGCAACAGTATTCATGTGCGTGGAATTCTATGGCATTATCTTTAATATCGCTTATATGAGATAATTTAAAGGAATATCCTTCTCCATTTTCAAGAGTTATTCCGAGCTCTTTAAAGATTCCTTTAAAGTCTATCAGCCAGTCATTTTTATAGAGGTCTCTTATAATAGATACTATAAAATCAATATGTCCCTGCGCTTGAGCTAAAAACTCATCTCTGAGTCTTATATCTTTTTTTGTTAATTCCTCTATTTCTTTTTCAAACGCACATCTTTTAGCGTTGATTTCATCATCTATTTTTTTAAGCTCTGATATGCTTACCATATTTATATACTCCTTAATATTATTCTATAATTATATTATACATCAAAATTATATAATATCAAGTGATTTTACAAAATATTCATATTTTTCTTTATATATTTTTGTAAAAACACCCTTCATATATAGGTAAGAGCCACTATTATGGTACTATAAACTAAAAAGGAGATAATTTTTTATGGCATATTTAACGGCAAATGATATTGCAGCACTTCAGCTTGATGCTTCCGGTCAGAATACCACGGCGGCCTGGCAAAAAGTTTTTGAGGAGCTTTCAGATAATAATTCTGAGGTAACAACTGCTCTTCTTGCTTTTGAGGCAGCAGTATACTCTATATATGGAGAAAAGGGGTACAACGACGTTGTTCAGGCTGCGCAGAAGTTCCAGGAAATGAATCCTTTAGCTGAAGAAGTTTCAAAGGATGAGCTTAAGAAATTTGGATTTACTCAGAAAGGAATTAGCCGTATCAAGCTTTCTGAGGCTGTGGGTAGACTTGATTCTGGTAAAGACGTGTATGTTCTTTATCCGGATAATACTAAGAAGCGTGCTTTGAACAGGGAAGAGCTTCGTGAACATGGGGTTATGTTTGGCATGCCAACAAAAGAAGCAAATAAAGCCATGGATGAAGTAGGAATGGAGCGTTAATTTATGGATAACAGGCCGGCTACTTTATATCGCGGAATGGTATTCAAGGCTAACGAATATGATAGCTATAGTTTTACCAAGGATGTTCCGCTTCCTGAGTCTTATATAATAAATGAAAGCGGGATGAAGTGTGTAAGTGATGGAAATGAGTATGGCATTTATATGTCTACAAATGATTTAATGTCACTTAATTATGCAACTCCATCAATTTTTTCAGCTTCTCCAATTGGAAACGGGCTGCAGATAGGAATGGACAGGGCTATTGTCGGGATGCCAGCGATTGGCGTTCTTATGGAAATAGACACTTCTGGCCTTGATATAAAAGAACCTTATATAAACCCTGTGCTTAAGGGTCATTATAATAATGGATACGAAGGCAAAGAGTGGATAAGTACAGAAGTTATCCCTTTAACTAATGTATCCTATTCAAAGCTTATTATAGGTCCCGACCTTCTTCATGATGCTAAAACATATGATAATATAGGGGCTTCTGCTATAAAACCCACAATAAATAAGGAAATGGTAGAGCGTGAGATGAGTCTTACTAAGCTCTATAATTTCTTAAAAGATGAACCTACAACAACACTTCTTCGTATGAATTTTAAAGACTATAAAGACAGCTTTAAAATGATGTTCGTTGAAGGCTGTCTCGAGAAGACAGTTACGGATTTTGATTTAAGTACAAGAGAAGGCCTTCATAAAGCTCTTTTATGTAATGCTGATAAAAAAGAAGGTGGTATCACATTAAAAGATGTCAGAAAGATAGATAATGAAATGAGAAGACTTTTGGATAGAGATATCCAGAATAAATCTCCTAAATATGAAGAGCTCGTATCTCTGCTTTCAGAAGATAAGTCACAAGATTCTGTAATAACAGAAGCACAGACTGCCGCAGATAAAATTATACAGGACGCTATGGCAAAGGCTAATGATATAATAAAATCTGCTAATGAACAAGCAAGAACTGTTCTGGATAAAACAGATTTTATGAAGGGCTATGAGACTGCAAAAGCTGATACTGCAAAAGCTCTTGAGGCAGGAATTCTTGTAGATGGAGCAAAACATAGGGAAGTAGTAAAGCAGCTTTCTGAACTGACACAAAAATACAATGCTACCATGCTTGACCTTGCAGATAAACAGCCGGATATAGATAGAGAACAGGAATAATGAAATAGAAAGGTGATAAATAACAATGGCTGATTACACGGATATTAAGTCACATATTGAAGATGTACAGGATAAGCTGACCCAACTTTCTAAACTGGTCAGTGATAGTTATGATAATGCTTTTACCGGAGAAGCTCTTTATAATTATGAGTCTGTTGTAACTCATCTTAAAAATATAAAAGATGAATTGTCTCATGTAGAAGATTTAACTGATTCTCTTGCGGAAGAGTATGAAAATTTAATAGAAAGAGAATGAATTTCAGACATCTAAATGATAAAATAAGACCACTTCGTTTAATGCGGAGTGGTTTTTATATATCTTTTTTCTGTTTTTTGGATTTTTGTGATTTTATTTTTCATATATAGATAAATAAAACAATAAATTTTTCTTGAAAGGAAGGTTATAAAATGAACACATCTGGAACAAAGGAACTTAAGAAAGCAATCACATCAGAGGATTCACCTCTTGTAATCAATAACATTGTTACTGCATATGTAAATCACACCGAAGATGGGGAGCCTGTTTTTGTAGCATATAATAACGAGAGAGCAGCTATGCTTGACCAGGAGGTAATGTTTAAATACCGTGAGTTCATGAAAAAAGCTCTTACTGGTAAGTTTAACAAAGCTCTTCTTAATATCGATTTCCCTGTAAGTGAAGAAGCAGAGGGTGGTGCTCAGCATCAGCTTATGAATCTTGTTGATACAAATCTCTCAGATGATGAGGCTAATAGAACTTATCTCGAGAAGATTGCAGAGAACTATGCTACAGGAGAGCAGTTCTTTATTATGCTGGTTTCTGCTACATATACTGCAGTAGGTAAGGCTTCTGATGGTGCTGAGCTTGAGGATGTGGGTACTGACTACTCATTCGTCCTTTGCACAGTTAATCCTATCAAGCTTGAGAAGGCTGGGGTCGTATTTGATGAGGAGACCTGCAAGTTCGTAGACCTTCCTCAGAAGCATATCGTAGATAAGCCTGCTAATGGATTCTTGTTCCCGGCATTCAATGACCGTCAGAAGGATATCCATCAGATGGTATACTTCACAAAGAAGACCGATGATATCCATCCTGAACTTGTTACTGCTCTTTCAGGAAAGCAGTCACCTGCATCAGCTGATGAGCAGAAGTCCGCATTTGAGACAATTGTACAGCATCTTACCGGAGACAGTCTGTCATATGAGACAATGCGTGACATCCAGGGCGTCGTAATGGAGAAGATTGATACATGTAAGATGGATAAGAGAGAAACATCTGTCAGCAAGGAAGAGATTAAGGATATTCTTTCTGCCAGTGGAATCTCTGATGATAGGCTTGCAAACTTCGACAGCGTTTATGATGAAGCTACTGCGTTCATCCCTGCTGGTGAGTCATTCGCTCTCGAGAATCTCGTATCTGACTCATTTAATGTAGAAGTAACCTCTGATATTAAAATTAAGGCTAATCCTAAGTCATCAGACCTTATTGAAAAGAAGATGATTGATGGCAGGGAGTATTTCTGTATCCCTGTAGAACCTGGCGTAAAGCTTAATGAACTTATTGTAAAGTAAGGAGAAGCGTATATGTCTAATGGTTTATAGATGAATAAAGAAATGATGCATGAGTTTATCGATAATATAGGTCGGACAGAGCTTTATGATGAACTTAATGATATCTATGGTAAGAAACGACGCCTTATGGGAACATATCCAAGATATCTTAAGGCGATTAGAGTATCGTTGGTTGAGCTTGGATATGACCCTAAGTGGGTAGATGGGCCCTTTAGACATGCGTTGGAAGAAAAATACATGAACCATTATGAAGAAAATGAGAAAAAGAAAATATCTGACCCAAAAGAAGCTCCTTTTGATGAATTTTGCCAGATATTGTATTGCAAGGAAGGATAAAATTAAATGACAGATATTGAAATCATGAAGGCGCTGTGCGTGCCTTCGTACTCAAACTCAAGCGGATTTACTGAAGATGAAAAACGTACTGTAATGAGAGAACTTCTTAAGGATTCCGGATATACAGAATACGAAGGAACCCTTACTTCAGTATGGACAAAATCTGATAACATTACAACACTTGTATCTACTCATATTGATATGGTACACGCTATCACACGACCATTTGCAGAGCTTAATGATGGTATTTACTCTGGAACCTGGGATAATCTTATCACTAATTCTGCGATTGTGTCTCTTATGATGGAAGGTGCTTTTGCTGACAATGTAGCTCTTGCTTTTGATGGTGAAGAAGAATCCTGCTCTTTTGCAGGCCTTAGAGAAGCACTTTATCATCTCGAGAACATACAAATGCCGCTTAAACATGTTATTACTACAGATGTTACTCATGAAGCTTATGAAAGCGGAGTGGCCGTAAGCATTGAGAATATGAACAGCAATGAAGAAGAACATGAAGATATGTTCTCTAAAATAACCCAGGTTTTTGGTGAAGACTATCACATTCCTACCTTCGGAGCTCCGGATGAAGCTTATCTTTTAAAGCGTCTTGATACACATATTCCGGGATTTTCATATTGTATCCCATCTTCAGGACCTATGCATAGTAATATGGGAATGACTGTTGAAGAAGATGTATATATAAGATATAGAGATGGGCTTGCAAAACTCGCCAATATTTTATAACATTTAAGAGGGGTAACCATTTTTGCATATTTCGGCAACATATCTAAGTGGGAGGATACTATTTCTTCTCAGGAGGTATAGTTATGGCGAGATTAAAAACACAAAAGCATCTTAGTATTGCAATCGGATTATTGTTATGTCTTACTCTTCTTGTAAGCGGCGGGTATTATAAGTTTACACACCATGGGAATGGGCAGATTCTTATGACTGCAGCATCAAGGGAACTTCCGGAAGGAACCATTCTTGATAGCGAAGTTCCTTTAGCGGGCGATTTGCCTAATACTTCGACCATCGAATATCAGATTTATATGTTGGTTAATAACCAGAGAACTGCTGCTGGACTTGCAGAAGTTGTATGGAGCAATATCCTTACGAGTGATGCTAATGTAAGAGCAAGTGAGGCTTCTGTCAAGTGGTCACATACGAGACCCAATGGAACGCAGTGGTGGACGGTAGATAGCAATTCTATGTATGGAGAAAATTTAGCAAAAGGTTATACTACAGCAGATGCTGCTGTTGCAGCCTGGATGAATTCTCCGTCACATAAAGCAAATATTCTTGATTCTGGGTTCAGAACCATGGGTATATCTACTTATACTGATGCAAATGGTACTGTATATATCGCTCAGGAATTTGGATACTAAGATAAGTAAGCCGCTCGGGATTTAATTCCGGGCGGTTTTGGTATTTAATGATATTGCTTAAGTTTTGAGTCTATTTATTATTTTTTTTTGGAAAATCTTTATGTTGCTTTCAGTTTCTTGTTATGATAAGATAGTCGCTGGTGACAAAAATAACGGGAGGTGAAAACAATGACAGTGTTAATTGGTTTAGGCGCAGCTTGTCTTGTGTCTGGTGCAGCTGTTGCAGGAGCTTACTGCCTTGGCAAAGTAGCATAAAATAAAGGTTTATGGGCATCCGAATATTTCGGGTGCTTTTTTATTGCGTAAATCAGCCAATATCTCAATCTTTAACAGCATTTTTGTGAAACATTTTTGCATATATCAATATAGAAATAAATAACGCTAAATATGTCAATTTTCATTACTTTTAAAGGAGTGAGATTATGGGCTTTATTAAAAATTTAAAAGAAAGTTCTAATATATTATTTGATGTCAATAAGAGTGATTTTCTTATTGAAAATAGCGAAAAAAGTAAGGAATATATGGAAGGTCTTTCTATGGGAAGATTTTCAACAAAAAATCTGGAAGATTATACAGATGTTTTTAGTGCTCTCTATAAAGGAGCTTCTGAAGACGGGAAGACAAATCTTGTTAATCTTATGTGTCATACCGTAGTTAATCCCGCTTATGGAACAGCTCAGCTTAATTATCTGCTTGAAGATAAAAGTTTTGATAGTAATCCAAAGCTTTTAGCTGCAATTGGTCAAAGCAGAAACGCATCTGCGGCTACACTTTCTGAACTTGCAGAAAGTAATGTTCCTGAGGCACAGAGAGCAGTAATCCTTAATCCTAATGCTCCAGATATCCTTAAAGAACGTGTTAACCAGAATGTTTATAATAATATTCTTGCTAACGCTGTTGTTATACGTTCTTCTGAGGCTGAAAGTGATGCTTATTATAAAGAGGTAATGGCTAAAGCCTCTGTTGCTATAGGTGAATCTAAAGCAGAATATTACAAAGAATATATCTTAAATGAAGTTCTCTCAACAATGGGCGATACAATATATGCTAAGAATATAGGTTTTGCCGGAGCTGAAGAGGGTTATGGAAACTATATTAAGACACTTTCTGAAGATAAACCTTATGATAAGTGGACATACGGTTATTCTTCAACTTCATACAGGGATATATATAATAATATAAACACTGAGCCAGAAGTATTATATGGCATTGTTGATAAATATACTGAAAAATTCAATAATATCGAAAAGCTTAAGACCTGGGAAAAGAAGGTTCTTATCACAGAAGTTACTTATGTAATGGGCGACGAAGCTCTTACTCTTCTCGAGAAGGCAGCTGAGGAATATCGTAAAGTACATCAGCTTGTAGATGTTAACGGCGATGGTGTAATTAATGCTAAAGACAGAGATACTGACGGCGATGGTGAAATAACCTGGAAAGATGGTCTTTCTGAAGAGGAAATTGCAAAAGCAACCAGTCATGACCCGGGAGCTATCCGTTATGTGGAAGCATGTGCTCCTGATTATACTGGAGCAGTTGTGTCCGCAGGATTATTTACAGCATTTTCAGGGTTTGATATGGCAAGTCAGGCAGCCAGCTCTTTAACATCAGCTGATACTCTTGACTTTATTGCCAAAAATGATGATGGGTCCCTTGCTCAGCTTCTTCTTTCAAACCCTAATATTACTCCGGATACAGCTATATATCTTCTTACAGTATATGACGGAGGCACAAAGAACCCTGCATTCCTTGGGGCTGTACAGAATATCAATCTTCTTAACAGTACCAAATATAATATAGATGAAATATTGTTTAATTCAGTCTTATCTGCAAAAGATAGCCAGGCAATGAATGTTGGGTTTAAAATGCTTATGGCAAATATCCCTATGGATAGACAGACTACAATTAACAATATCATCAATGTGCAGCTTGCAAACATAAGAGATATTAACGAAGGCAAACCAGGAATTGGTATCAGTATTAAAGATTCTATGGATGTTTTAGCTGTCGCTGCAGCTTCTGGTAAGATAAAGAATATTGATTTGCTGGATGGATTATCTTATACAAATGACCCTACTTTACAGGCAGGGCTTGCTTATGCACCTAATATTACTCCATTTACAATGTGTAATATTGCAAAAAATGGAGACCTTTCTGCAAAGAGAGTTCTTTTTGAGAGAGCGGACTGCCCTAACTCTGTTAAGAATTTTATCATTTCTGAAGCTGTAAAAACCAAGGATGAAAATGTTATGAATCAGCTTTTTGCAAAGGATAATGGTGCCGGAGTAATGGAGATTCCTTCGGATGTTAAAGATGCTATAGCTTCGCTTCCTGACCTTGATGCTCAGAAAGATTTTGTTAAACAAATCAATAGCATTATTGAGAGCAAAGAAAGTGAATTTCTTGATTTAGAAGAAACATGAAATAAGGAGGCTTTGTATGGAGATTGATATCAGGGGGCTTTCTACAGTTCTAAAAAAGCACCAGGAAACTGGACTATGTGAACAGGGAAGGCACTGGGCTGTAAGTAGGGGTGGATATGACCTTAATTGGCAGGCCTATTACAATAATTCCCCTATGGTTGAATGTGTTAATAATGATGTTAATGGTGGCGATGTTGCTCTCTTATGCGAGGTAAATGATGATAGAGCATGGGATAGTGCTACTATTACAACTGAAGACGCTATGAAGATATTTAAAGTAATAAAAGATACATATCCGGATGTAGAAATACCAAATGAGTATAGTGAAGAGAAAGAAGAGGTCGAAAGATAATGAGTTATTTTGCTGACATTGATGTTAAAGATAGAACCTTATTTGATGAAACGAAGGTAGGTAGTGCTATTGCTGAGGTTTTTGAACATGAGGGTTCTAAAGAGTATCATATTATTGGATGTGTTGCTTTAAGAAAAGCAGCAGAACCTGCATTCAGAGAAGATTTTGGAGTAGGACAAATTTTTCATATTGATACAGATAGGGAGAGAAATATTGGGCTTCAAATAAGCGAAAGAGTTCTTTCTCGAGAAGAAGAGGTCAGCTATGATGTTTATAAAATGAAAACTGATTTTGATAAGATAAGAGCGTTCTCTGAAGTAAAAGTTCAAACATATATTACGAAATGGGATGAGAATGGCACATATCTGGGAGTTGAAAAAAATCACTTATATGGTAAAGAAGATGGCGTCCCTACCAATGTAACTGCAGCAGAAAAATGGGTCCTCGAAAACCATCCGGATGAATATCCTGGAGTAAATATTTGGCAATGTTGTCCAGGCGGAGATAGATTTTATAATGATTTTGGACTTGGCGGTAAAGAAGAAGAAGGAAGAGACATAGCAGAAGCAGAACAAAAGGGATTCATTAAAGAAGCTATGGAAAAATTTGGCATTGAGTCGGATAGAGATGAGGAGATTGAAAGAGAATGAGTTATTTTGCAAGGATTGAAATAACGGATAAAAATCCTGATGGTGATGAAAAACAGGCAAGTGCTATCGCTGAGGTTTTTATACGTGAATCTCAGCTTACTCAAAACCAATTTAAAGAATATCATATTATCGGAGACGTCTGGTTAAGTGAAACGGTAAAAGGGTGGAATAAAGAGAATCCAAATAGCCATTTTTCTGATTTTGCTGTTGGGGAAATTGTTTATTACACCGATTCTGGAGTAGATGAAACAATACTTACTCGGGAGGAAATAAAAGCTCTTGGTGTTGACAAAATGAAAGTTGAGTTTGATAAAGTCAGAGCTCTTTCTGAAGCAAAAGAAGAAACTGAAGAAGATTTAGATACTGAAAGATAATAAAAAGGATTTAGGCGATAATACCTAAATCCTTCTTTTTATGCTTAGCTTATAATTTCCAAATCAAGTCTGTTCATCATATCTTCCATGTATTTAGGGACAGGATACTGAGCTTTGTATTCTTTTAGTTTATCATTATCCATCTCTTCAATCATTCTCGAGAAAAGATAGATGTAACTTTCACCAGGCCCCATTTTCCAAACTATTGACCCTCCTGCCCTATATGCCGGGAAAACTATCCACGGAGGAAGAATAGTAAGGTTTACTTTCTGAGGAGGTTTACAATTTCTAAAAATATGCGATATGATATTCTCATATGCATATAAATCATCCATATATTTAATAACTGTTTCTTTTTCTTCGTCTGTGATGTCCCAATTATCAGGGTCTGTATATTTCTTTTTCTCATCTTTTAAGGGCAAGTTATGAACAATCTTATCTGTAGGATAATTACGATATGTCTCTACGCATAACGAGTTAATGTATTCACTCTTCTTTATAAGGTCTTCAATATTAATATCCTCTAATTCTTTTTCCCACTTTCTTTTCTGAATCTGTCTGTACTTGTTTTTAATCAGTGTTTTAATTCCCATTTTTATCCTTTCTTATACACTTTATTTATCACATCCACCAGTTGTACCATCCCATAGGTTTCATATAATCAGGAATAGGATAGTGCGTTATGTAATATCTTAGTTTTTCTTTATCAGCATTGCTAATCATTCTCGAGAAAACAGCTCCATAATCTTCTCCTGGGCCCATTCTCCAAACCATTGAACTCGGCTGATATAATGGAAAGACTATCCATGGAGGGAGAATTTCGATATCTACTTCATGAATTGGTTTTTCGTAGGCTCCGCCAAAAGCTTTGACTACAATAGAAGAATATTCATATAAAGGTTTCATGCATTTTTCTATGATTCTTCGCTCATCATCTGGAATATTCCAGTTGTCTTTAGATAGATAATTTTCTTCTTTGTTTTTTAAAGGTAGACTGTGTTGAGGAATGAGGTTGTATTTTGCTTGACAGCCACCTTCACTTTTTTCACAATTATTGCAGTCAGGATATGTGTCTACGCATAATAAATTAATAAACTCACTTTTTTCTATAAGGTCTTTAAGGTCAATCTTCTGCAGCATAAGGTAATACTTATTTTTGACCTCAGAATCTTTTCTTTTAAGGAAACCATCTCTTTCAAGAAACTCTTTGCTGATAGCATCGCCATCTGGTAAAATTATCCAGTTTTTAGCATCTTTTTGTTTTATGATTTCCTCATTTGACAAGACTATAAACCCATGACGATTTAATTGTTTTTCTTGTTTTCTTTTTCGAAGCTGTTTATTTTTGTCTTTAATCAACTCTTTGATATTCATTTTCGTTTTCCTTTATACAGATTTTTCTGCATCTTTTTTTAACACGTTCTTGAAATTTTTTATTGATGGAGCTCCTACGTTCTGTGAGTCAATAAGTCCATCTTGTACAGCCATTTGTTTTAAAACGTCCAGGTCAGCTTGAGCATCGCTTATATACCATTCATCATCTTGGGCTCCGATATCAGTGATTATCTTATACAAAATATCTACAGACTCTTCAACCATCTTTTTATACCGTGCATCTGTCATTGGAACAGCATTGTCCGCAGACTGTTTTGGGGAGAATATACGATAATGTTTATATCCGTCTATTATTTTTTGTACATTTGGAATATAAAAATTATCTAGTTTGCGCTTTGTATTTAAGCTTGTATTATCTGATAACATTATCTGAGCATATATATTATCAATAATTTCAAGTTTATTTTGAACCTCCTGCGATGGCATGTTTTCTTCATAAAAATGAATTCCGGTTGAGTAACGTTTTATTTCAGGAGGAAGAGGTGCAGGCGGAGGAGGGGTAGTATCCTCTTCAGTTTCGTTTTTTTCAGCGTACTCATAGATTTTTCCGAATGTTGCAGCAGCCTGGCTATCAAATCGGTCAAAAAGCTCTTCTTTTATACGTGATGAATACAATGATGTGTCTTTCATATAATCGGGCCAGGATTCATTGCTTAAATATAAAATAACAGGTGGTACATTAAATGCATCTATTATCATAGACACATAGTTGATTATAAGAAGAAAAAACTTTAAACGTTCTACAGAACGGATTCCATTAAAAAATGCTGTTGCTGTATAGATAAACTCTTCTTCTTTTTTCTTATATACAATCTTGCCTAAAGAATTTTCATTAAACTTTATCGCTTGTACATACTCTTTTGTAACAGAAAAAAGCTCATTGTACTCTTTTTTATCTGATATTTTTTGTAATACCCCGGTTCCTACTACAAGAGCTGCGGTACCAGCTGCAATAATACCTGTAATAGCATACATTGCTGGTCCACCTATAGCAGCACCTACGCCAATTGTTTCACAAATAACCCCGGCTGCAGTAGAGGTTCCTGCCGTACACACAAAACTATGGGTTGCTAAGTTACTGGTATCATTATTAAGTTTGTTTTTGATAACTTTATCAATATAATCACAAACCCATTCTTCGCCCGTGCCCTCAAATTGTTTAATAATATTATGCTTTTTTAAAATTGGGGACTTATTTGTAGGGACAGGAAAACCAGGTATTACATATGAAATAAATTGTCCGTTTTCATTTTTAGTCCATATTGGTTGACCGTTTAATTCCATATTATCCTCTTTCTGCAAGGTCTGCATATTCGTCGTATATTACAAAATCTTCTGCGGGTATAGGGGTTGCAAGTCCCTTTACTTCAACTTTTATCTCTTCATGATGTTCGATTATGTATTTCATAAGTTCTTTTGTTCTTGAGCCATTACCGGCTATCAATACTTTTGCTTTACCATTTTCTGACATTATAATTTTCCTTCTAATTTACGATATGCAATAGTAGTTTATCATTTTCAGTTTCCAGATGTCTACAGTGTTCCTGTAGGCCTTTAACACGTCCTCAAGTTCCCTCTCGAGATAAGTCAATATTGCTTTTCGTTTGGTGGTGTTTCTTATATTGCGCTTTATTTCCATACATGAGACTATCTGCTACCCTCATAACAGCTTCGAACTCATAATCACAGAATGTAAATGCAGCAAATCCTGTTGCCCAGGTATAGTCTGTTGTTTCCATAGCTTTATTTATATCTTCATTTATGTCTCTCAGACTCTTTTTTACAGTATCTAGTACAAAGATAACAAATTCATCTCCACCTGTTCTGTACAGATAGCAATCATTAGGAATACATGAACTAACTGTTTTGGCCAGAGTCTTTATTGCCAGGTCTCCTGCCTGGTGTCCCTGTGTATCATTTAGGACCTTAAGATTATTCAAATCCAGCACAAAGATACCTTTTAGTCTTTTAGCATATCTTTTACTGTCCGCCTTCATAGTCATTCTATTAAAACATCTTGTTAATGGGTCCAGTTTAAACGCCTCTACATGAATATACATGTAATAAAATACAACTATTAAAGCTATGGTACCCATAAGAATGCCTCTTAAGGCATATTTAAACTCTACATAAGTAGCCATACAGTTGATTAAACAACCTATGATTATTATTAAGCCCTCTTCTTTATAGTGATGTCTGCACTTATAAATTCCCAATGCTAATAAACATAGTACGTAAAAACCTAATATTATATGCGGTGTAAACGCTAGTGGCCCTCTAACAATAATTCCTGTCGTATAGTCATAATAAAAAACAAAATCTGTAAATATCGCTAAAGTAGTTATGAATATACATATTGCTCCTGGTATAGCAATCATCCATTTCTTTTTAGACTCTTTATTTCTAAGTATAAGATGTACCAGTGATATCAGGATTATAATACGCATATTGTAACCTATAACAGCTATAATTCTGTGTAATATTCCAGGGTTATGCGTCATTATCATATGATAATCAATATTGTCATCAATAATAACCACAAGTAATCCTATGATAGGTATTAACATTCTTTTTGTTAAATCAGCTTCAAATGGTTTATTACTGATTACAAAAATGAACATAAATATTACTACACCTAAAGGTAACATATTTAATTGCCAAAATTCTTGCATACCCATTACTTTTACCTCTATCTGATTTTATATATCTTTAAATCAGATTATTTTTTCTAAAACTACAGTAATATCAATGAATATTATCACAAGTGTGTGAAGTTGAAAAGTATCTTATAATATAGGGTATTTTTATAATTGTTTATATTAGTATATGCATATAATAAAAACAAAAACTGGATATTTTTGCGTTTATAAATCACATATATTAAAAAGAATGGAGGAATATTCTATGGAGAACAACTTCAATAATGCTATGCAGGAAAGAGTAAATGGAACGAAACTTCGTCTGTTTATTGATATGGACGGTACTTTGTTTCATTGGAATAATATTAAACTAAGCAATTATTCTGAAGACGCTGATAAAGATGGATATGAGCGTATTCTTAATGTTCTCTATGGAGATTCTTATTATAAAGATTTAGATACATATGATAATATGGTCGAGGCCGTAAAAGACCTTATCAGAGAAGATATCTTCGATGTATTTATCTGTTCATGTGTATTGGAAGACAGAGAAAATCCTGGTCATCTTGACCCTGGCTGCGAATCTGATAAAAAAGCAGCTCTTCAGAAAGCTTTTGGAGATATGATTTCTGATGACCATATCATCTTTGCTCTCGACGGAACTGATAAGCGTCAATATATCCCTGGAGGTGTTAAACCAACAGATACGCTTATTGATGATAATACTGCAAGAAACCTTAGAGTCTGGAATGAAAAAGGTATTGCTATTAAAATTCTTAATGGTGTTAATTCTACAAAAGGTACCTGGCGCGGCCCTTCAATATCGGTTGCTGATTCTCCGGAGAAGATAGTAAAGGATATCAAAGCTGTTATGCTCTATAATCAGATGGTTATTGCTGAAAAACCTGCGAGAGATATCACTGTTTATGACCCTGAGGTACTTAAAATTCTCTCAATGGATGAGAAAGATGCTATAGATTATATTGCCGGATTTCTTAAGAGAGTTGCCGAAAAAGAAATCACTTCAGCTCCTCCTATGAATAGCGAGGAGATTGTGTCCTTCTCGAGAGACATTTATAACAATGCATCTTATTATAAAGATACTGTCTGCCTTGATGAGCTTACACTTACAGCGTGTGACGTATATGAAGAAATGTTTATAGAAAAAACTGAAGAAAATGAAATGGATGAACGTGAATAAATAAAATAATACCCATGTCCAATTCTGAAAAGAAAAGGATATGGGTATTTTTTGTGTCTTATTTTACATGAGCAATTACTACTCCTATTGTGCTATTTGTGGGCACATCATAGAACGTGTATTTAGAGTTTTTACCGTTGAACTTAGTCTTATAGGCATCTTTGTCACCATTCAGATTTTGAATACAAATCACAATATAATCCGGAGATATTCCTATATTTGTTTCATAAACAACCTTATGTGTCAGACTTTCTGAGATTGATTCCATGTCATCATTAGTGTGTGCCAGTATTCTTTGACGACGTGTTTCGATTGTAGACCCAAGAACAAGAATCTTATCAGAATCAAGAACATCATAGTGTTCATTTAAAATATCAAAAAGTTCTTTATCAAATGAACTGTATTTGCTAAAAGATTCTTTACTGACAAAGAAATTCCCCTGTAGCAAGTTCATGAAATGACCGCTAATACCTGTCAGGTTACTGACAACCACCTCTTCCAGGGTAACTAAGTACGGCCTGTTCTGTATATCGGTCTTCCCGTTTTCTACAATAGTTTTTGTGTCTGTTAAATCCATAGTGTTAGTAAGCTGCAGCCGATACATATGTAAATCCTCTTTCTTTCCTTAATATTAATGGTTGTAAGTTACGGCAAATTCCTTCACCTTGGTATTATGATTTATCACATAATCTTTAGCATCAGCATAGGCATATAATAAGTCATTGTCCCAAAGCGTACTATATAAACCTAAGCTGCTAAAGGTATGCACCTCAATAAGAGCAGTTCCTCTTGAGGTTACCATTACATCAAATGAGTAACTTTTTGGATAATCAGGCTGGGTTCTATATAATGAATCTACCTTCTTTATGAAGTCAGTATCCGGGAAAAGTGTTGTGTCTCCATCATAATTGGAGATATTTGCAAGCTTGCCCATTATTATATAGACTCGCCACTCTGATTTAATATCTATATGCTCTGATACCTGGAATAAATGCTCTGGATTTATCCTTAATGTGGTATCAAACTCACTTGTTTTTGGCTCAAACATTTCATCAAATAAGAAATATTCTAAATTACCGTCATAAGTAAAGTTCTTAAGTACAGACACATTTTTGATGAAATAGGTTCCTTTTCGTGGCAGGTCTTTACCCTTAACTATCTTGTAATCTCTTTTTAAGAACTCCGGGGTACGCAAAACCTCAGGAATCTCTATAGGATTCTGCTGAGCAATACCATACTGCGTTTTGAAGTATTTATTCACAAAAGGTATATTACCAATCGGGATATATCCAGTTAAATCCTTATTTTCATCTATATCGGGTACTATAACAAATTCGTGCAAATACTTATTGCGCCTTAATAAATCCATCATGATATTCAATTCAATATCATCATAGTCTTTCTCTATTAAATATTTCATGTCAAACACCTTATCCCTATTATTTATCACTAAATTCGTCTATAGTTTAACACATAATCTTTTATATAGAAACAGATTTTTGCCTAAAAATAACAAAAAAACAGACCAGTTGTTACACTGGCCTGCTTAAAACCTTATTTATCAGAGATAATCGTCGTATGTGCGACCCTGGCCACCGTCATAGCCATATTCTTCATCCTCTTCCTCGTCTTCGTCCTCGTCGTAGTCCTCATCTTCGTCTTCTTCTTCATCCCAGTCGTCGTCATCACGGTCTTCATCTTCGTCTTCGTCCTCGTAAAGGTCGTAGTCGTCATCGTCATCTCTTTCGACTTCAGCAACCTGGCCCATAGGATATTCCTCACGAAGCTTCTCTAAATTTTTAAGAGTCTTGAGGATTTCTTTAAGGTCATCGTAAATCTCATCTTCTTCTTCATCAAAGGCAATGTGCTTACGAACAGCCTTTGAATCAAGATGTTCAAGAGTGGTGGTTCTTGTAATTACTCTGTCCTCATCCTCTTCTTCATCGAAATCTTCATTAGTATCAGACTCTAAAGCTGCAACAGCGATTTCTGTTTCAGGAGAAATGTTGTTGTTTGAGATAAACTGGAGAACATTCTCTTCAGTATTATCATCACTGTCAGCATTCTCTTCAGGAAGCCATTCCATTGTGTCTGATGTGCCGTCTTCTCTCTCAATTTTTACCTTGTAATACTCATCTTCGTCACTAAGAGCGGTAACATCAAGAGTAATTTTTGTAACAGGAGAGTCGCTTGTCTCTACAGTATTAGCAGCCTTTATCTCTTCCTCAGTCTCAGCCTCAGCTGCTTCAGCCTCTGCTCTTTCTACAGTTTCATCAAAAGGCTTTTCAACTTCAGGGTCTGTTTCAATTTCCTGAGCGGCCTTAGCATCTTCTGCAATTGGGTCTTCAAGAGGTTTTGAAATAGCTGAGAGCTTATCAATAACCGCTGCTGAAAGAGAAATTCCTTTTGCCTGCGCCTCTTCGACGATAGGTTCAAGAATCTTTCTGTTGGAATCGTTTACGTGCAATGTTATGGTTTTAAGTTTATCAAGTGCCATTTTTATCCCCTTTCTGGAATACATTTTGTTTTTCTTTTTATATAATAATATCATATGATTATATAATAGTCAAATCTTTTTATGATATTATTTTTAAAAGAATTATCTGATTTTTCTCTATTTTTATATGTATCTTTCTTTTACAAAAATACTGATTATTTGTTAACCCTAATTTAGTATTTTTGAGAATTACTATTACATATATTATTAGAAAAAATGACATGTTTGTATACTTATAGGAGATGAAAATGGAACGAAGATTAATAAGCACTGTAATGAGTTGCCCCGGTATTATGGGCATGGATATCTTTAGATATGACCCATCTCTGGGAGGAATATTCAGATTCTCACGTAACCTTGATTTTAACAAGGCAGCTAAAACTCCGGTGAATGTACCTGTTGCAGAATGGAGAAAAAAGAATTGGGGATGTCCCTTTAATCCAATGACTACAAGTTTAGTAGATGATAATGCTATCCAGTTTGAAACTGTTGATAATGCTCCACTTAATGCTGTACTGGCTATATCAAAGATGTATCCTAATAAAGAAATTAAGCTTTTGTCTCATGATGTTGATGCAATAGAGGCAAGATGTGAGTGGATTGTAAAGAATGGTGAAGTTATTTCTCAGGAAGGTTCTCTTGAGCTATTACCTTCTCGAGAAGAAGAAATTGAGGAGGAACCTGAATTATGATAGTAACATTTTCAGGCCCGTCAGCAGCGGGTAAAGACACTTTAGCAGAAGAAGCAGCAAAACTGGCCGGTATTCATGGAGATTCTTGGCATAAGGTTGTATCGTGCACTACAAGAGATAAGCGCCCCGGAGAAGTAGAAGGTGAAGCTTATAAATTTATTTCAAATGAAGAATTCCAGAAGAAAATTGATAAAGGTGATTTTCTTGAATATGAAGAATATTCACAGAGCCGCTTTTATGGAAAGCTTAAGGATGATATTAAAGAAGCTCTTGTCAGCGATGATATTTATTATTCAATCTGTACACCCGGAGGAAAAAGAGCCGTTGAAAATTATGCTAAAGAATGTGGTCTTGAAGACAGAATGTTCTCTATAATGATTACTGCAGACCTTGGGTCAAGAGTAACAAGATATGTTGGTCGTACAGGCGTACATGATTTTGATTTCGATGACATGAATGAACTCTTTGCAAGAGTTAACAGGGACTTTGGAATGTTCCTTGGGTTTGAAAAAGAAGTAAATCTTGTTATCGATAATTCTGATAAACACGCAAGTCTTTCTGTTCTTGCAAATAAAATCATTGATGAAGCCTATAAAACTCTTGATTATGTTTCTGAAAATGAGAGAACTGAAGGGCAGGGGAGATATCAGGTAAAAGGATTTTTTGGAGCTAATTTTTCTGGATTAAGTAATTCCAATACTTTTGATGATTTTTCAAGAGCTGTAGATGAACTTCACTCATATGCCAGCGAAGGAAATTATGTAAGTATTACAGATACTGAAACCGGAGAAGAAAAAAGATATACTCCTGATGAGTGGATGGAAGCTATAAACAATGGAGGATATCCATCAGACCTAAATGATATAGCTCTTGATACAGAATACGATGATATTTAATGTATGCCCCGCCTTGTGCGGGGTTTTCTTTTTGTCATTTTTTCCACCTTTTGTTAAAATATGTATCATATAAAAATAGGAGAATAATATTATGGAATACAGAACAGGTTATTTTTCCAAAATTAAACAATATACATTAAATGGATTTCTTCCAGTATCTATTTCCAGATGGCCACCTAAGTGGTACACAGGGAAGAAGTATCCGGAACTGGCCCCTTCTGCAGACCTTTTAAAAAGGTATAAAGATGGCGTAACTGATGATGCAGGATATGATAAAGAATATAATGAATTCTTAAAATCAGAAGCCGGAGTTGCAGCCATTACTGGTCTTAAAAAGTTTGAGACCGATGTAATGGAGATGGGCTTTAAAGGCGTTGTTCTTTGTTGTTTTGAAAAACCTGGAGATTTTTGTCACAGGCATCTTCTTGCAGATGAAATGAGTAAGACTTACGGCATTGATATTGAGGAATTTGATATCGATAAGGAAAATGAAAGGCTTGGACGTCTTAAGATAGCAGACCTTGTAGAAGATGTCCCAAAAGTAAATGAACATTATCTGTTTATTTCCGGCTGTAAAGATGCGGATGCACAGGAAGCTTATACCATCATTAAGAAAGGTATAAATACCTTCCATCTTGAAGAGAAAGACCATCTTACCATTGTTGATAATGGTAAAGAGAGTGTTGGAGACCTTATAGATAAACTTGTAGAAAAATATCCCCAGTATGGTCATAAGACTTTTGGTGATAAAGAATTTACAGAAGCAACCACATTTGTCTCTCGAGAGAAGCTCAAGACTGGATGTAAGGTATTTGCAATACATTTTTGGGACGGGAAGTCTGAAGATATAAAGAAATGTATAAGCGAAGCGGACCGTTTTAAGTTAAAGTCTTATGTATGGGATACTGAAAATAAAAAGAGTATTGATAACTGGCATGAAGTGGTAAATCCTGAAGGGGATTGGTATTCCAAGTGTTTGGCAGAAGAACAGGAAAGATAATAAAAAAAAATAATAGGGATTAAGGAGAAAACGAATGGACAGAGCAACACTTGTAAATCAGATTAAAGCGATTATACCGGAGGAAGATGTGCCCAAGTTTAAAAGCATGCTTGAAACATCTCCTACATCGGAAATCAGAAACCTTTATAATTCATATGCACGTATGTATAATCTTACTGCAGATACAAAACTTCCTATCGATAATGAGACGGGTGATGGAACCGTTGTGGATTATGGCCCAGGTTATTCCGATGACCACATGCAAGTTGTATATGATAAGCACGAGCCGGATAAGATGAAAGCTTTTATTGATGTTCTTGATAATATGGATGGTGAAGATGACGGTATTATTGGAGGAACAATTACTGTTTCTGAAGAAGAGTCATCTCCTTCTATTGTTGGTAAAAGACTTGCGTCATTTCTTTCAGGTGCTATGCCTATAGTTCCTGTTAAAGCTTCTACTGATGAGGAGTTTGAGGCATATATCCAGCATAAGGCTGATGCTGACCTTATGAATTATGCTTCAGAACAGGCCAGAAAGAACAGAGGAGAGAAAAAATAATATGGGTGCATCTAAAGTAATTGCGTTAAAAGAAATAGATTATATCGTAGGTGACTTTTTTGAAGAGAAAAGAAAGTTTTTTAATGATACATTAAATGCTAAATATGAGTCACTTGAGCCAAACGGGCTTCAGACCTGGATAGCAAAAACTATGGGTAGTATATCATCTGATAAAGATAATCTGATTGCTAAGCTTGAGGCAGCTTCTTTTGAGGAGGAAGAAAGTAATGACCATCTGGTTTCACTTAAAGATATAAAGAATGTAATCAATGATGCTTTTAAAGATATTATAAAAGATACTCATTTTCCAAGAGATAAGTTTTTGTATGCATTTCTTCAGGCAATGGGTACTGTGAGTCAGTATTGGCAGAGTTTACATCCGGAGCAGTTCTTTAACGCTTCATTTAAGTATGCTCCGAATGAAAATGTTTTGCCGGAAGGAACTGTTGTTAAATTGAATCCAGGAAATGCTACATATATCAATCCTTTAGAATTGAGGTGATGAATATGAAAAAGGGAGATTTAGTAAGACTTGTTGCTGATGGTTCCAATGAGCCTGGCATAATAATTGAGGAAAGATGTGAGCTGTTTCATGTTGTTGGCAGAAATATCAACATGTGGACCGCCGCAAAAAATCTAAAAGTAGATACGTCTTGCGATTGAAAATATATTATCAAAACAAAAATTTTTCATGAAATAAAAAAATTTTATTTTAGGGGTTGACTTTTTGGTTTTTATGTTATATCTTTATTATAAGAGTAATGGATACCCCACCACTACTCTTGATTGCTTAATTGATTTTAGGCTTTCCCCTGATGAATGTCAGGACTCCTCCCATTTCAAGTCCTAAACCCCTAAAAGGGCTTGGAATCCAAATTTTATTTTTTGAACAATACGTGCAAATAAAGACCAGGAAAGATTTCTTTCCTGGCCTTTGTTTTTATGTATCGCTTTCTGTCAGTTTTTCTTCTTTAAGGTCTAGCTGTATATTTGTACCTTCTACTGTCTCAACTATATCAGAATCACTACCTTGCTGGGCTTTTATAGTGAATGGTTTTTTTGATGTAAATGTGAGATTGTCCTCAGCGCCCTCTGTAGGATAAAAATGAATTCTTACTATTTCTTTTGTAAGAGATTCTTTTTCTCTCCACATAACTCCGTATGTCCAGCCGTGGAAGGTTCTTACTTCGTTATCTTCTGTGTTTAAACAGATTGTATCATCTCCACATGTTACATATACTTCACTGCCCTTTGTGGTTTCAATCCTCCATACAGTTGTTTTAAATGGTAGACCAAAGTTTGCCGGATTGCTCTCACCTATATATATCAAACTGCGAGGTTCATCTGATATAGTACCTCCGCCTGAAAGTATAAATTCCTGCATGGTTGCTTTTGCAGCTTCTTCAGCGCTGCCATACCACAATATTCTGTAAATCATTCCAAATATGGGTCTTAATACTACTATGCTAAATATCAGTATTACTATGCCAGCTATTATTGCGGATTTCTTTTTTCGCATAGGCCCTCCTTATCTTTCTGCATCAGGCTCTTCCTTCTCGAGAGACTCTGACTTTGCGGGAACCATCTCTGTTATTGTAAGAACCGGAGATAATGTATATCCTACTCTTAAGATGTCTTTATTCTTTTTATCAGCATATTTCATGCATTCTGCAGTTCCGCCTCTAGTTTCAGGTTTTTTCCAGTCATCGTTTGGGAAAAGAGCTATTACCAGGTCAGAATTATCAACCATCTTATGGTTTCTATCAAGTAGAGCACCGATTATCTCTTTAGTATCAAAAGTTTTTTCTTTTAGATAATTTATATTATCAGCTTCACGAAGCATCATATTATATTCGGCTTTACTAAAAAGTCCCTTATCCGCCCATTTTCTTTCCTGACCTTTAAAGGGTACATAAACTGTATTAGTAACGTTTAGTTCAGGATGGTCTCTTTTAAGGATATTAACCGCCCAAAAGGCCATCTGGTCAAAACCCTGAGCTCCTCCTGATATAAATTCTGTCTCGGCATTTTCTTTTGCGATGTCGTATAACCTGCGGGAAAGGTCTGTTACAAAATCCTTATATTTCTCTTTATCATACCCACATAAATCTTTAGGTCTTCTTCCCGTAAAACATATTTTCATAATATTTCCTCCTTTATGCAATTGCTATCAGCTCATCTCCGTCAATACCTACACCACAAGGATTATCTCCGAAGAATTTAAGAGCATCTCTCACTCTGTCGGCCAGGTTTTCGTTAAAGATTCTATACATCTGGCCATCAGTGTTAATGACATCTCCTAAGAAAACTGTATCATCCAGTGTATCTCCGAAATCTGTGATGAGATACTTACCTTGGATTGAACGGATACCTTTGCATCCGCACTCATCTGCATTTTTAATAAATTCTTCTGCCGCAGACATATCCCCGGTCTCATAGTAATCCACGTTCTGGATAAGCTTTCCATCTGAAGTAAAGACTGATGGATATTTTGAAGGAATTCCGCTGGATAATGAATTATATATCATTCCAATGTTTCCATCTTTTTCTCTCTTATCCATTATCAGATTATCAAGGCTCTGAGAGTCAGAATCTGATGCAGCCGAGAACCTATATGGTCTCCAGAACCACATTGTTTGGAATTCCATGTACTCCATAGCTGCTGTTATAACTTCAGGTCTCACAGGTGAGATATAATAAGCATCCATTCCGGACCTCATGTAACACAGCACTGATAATATTACAGCATAGTCTCCAAGACGTCCTCCGGAGGTTCCTTTCATGCCATATGAGTGGTAGATTATTGTGTCAATATTTATTCTGTTTGAAGGAATTACTCTTCCCATTAGCCAGGCACGCAAGCCTCTGTCCATCTCATCAGTAGATATGCTTCTGAGTGGTATTGGAAGTTTCTTTCTATCATGTATCTCAACATTCCTTATCACTATAGCTGTAGGGGTTACTGTCATATCAAATGAAGCAACACAGCTTAAGTGATTATAAAGTTCCGTCTTCACGAATTCTGGTCCTCCATTTCCATATCTTGAACTTGTTCGTTATCAAAATGCAGTTCTTTTTCACGGATTACATCATCAAGCATCTTATAAGTAATATCAAGGTCTTTAAGGACTTTATCATAAACTATTTCCGGAATATTAAACTGCTCATAAGCTTTCTTTATGAGATTTGCTATCTCTCTCTTCTGAGGGGTAGTTTTTGGAATTTCATTAAGGAGCCGTAGCTGTTCCATTCTTGTTGCAAGAAATGGTTTTACTGTATCTTGTTCTTCTGAATATCCAAATGATGAACCATGGTCGAATAATGGGGCAAACCTTATTGTCTCGAGAGTAGAAGCGTTGCGCAAGATTCCATAGTTCTTGTCATGTTTATCTGCATCATGTATAAGGTGCACAAACAGTATCATCCTGTTGATTTCTTTTTTCATATTTAGTTGATTAACATAGAAGTCGTATGTTTCCTGCCCCATTCTAAATCCATATTGCCTTTGCAACTGCATAGTAGTTACAAAGTCTGTATTTTCATTCTGGATAAAGGAAGGGCATCCGGATATGATTTCACCCGTTTCCTGTACAGTGATAGCTTTATAAGGGACTGCAGGTACCTTCATAGCTTTAGCAATAAGTGATGCTGCCACTTCATTGGCTGAAAGCAGATTCTTTCCTTTACAATATTTCTGAGAAAGTGAACCAAGCTCTCCTCTCTTTAAAAGAATAGGGATTCCGTTTTCATAAGCCCAGGCTTTCTCAAGCATACCATCTGTAGTCATATCAGGGTTATTGAATAATGGAGGGGTCTCTACTTTTATTCTTCCTTTTTCTGCAAAAATATGGCATGCAAGTTCAGCAGAGAAGCCATTATCATAAAAGTTTACATCTTTCCATGTGACTTCATCTTTGAATTCTTCAGGAAGGAACCAGTATGTATCTGTAAGGCTCACTTTAAAAGATAAGGAAAGTGCCTCTGTAATGGTGAGACCGAAAATCTTCTCAAGGCCCGCAAGATTCTGTCTTACAGCTGGTATCTGTCTGCTCCTTTCCCAACTTGTCAATGATACCTCAAGCCATTTCATATCGTCGTATCCATGAGCAGTCACACCTACAGGGAAGTGTTCCTTATTATATATTTCCAATATGTGATTGACTCCAGACTCTATATCAATAAGAGCTACAGGAGTATCTCTATGCATTAAATATTTTCTCATAATAATATATGTAATTTTATTTTGAAAAAGTGATTAAATATACACAAATAATAGATGTTGTGGTGACCTAAAAGTTGGACACACAAGATACAGAATCTAATAAAATAACGTCTGAAATCCTTGATTTTTTGAGGTTTTTTATTACATATATAAATAGAAAAACAAACAAGTTTTCTTTAAAAATATAAAAATATATCTTGACCATTATACAACTTTATGGTACTATGATTTTACAAACGAAAGGACGAAAACAAAAAGCAATGTTAAGTTACGAAGAAATTCTTACTCAAAACTCAATACAGTTTCTTATGTACCTTGGAGCAGAATTCTCCGTAGATGATTATCCATCAGTGCTTGACCCGGAAGACCCAGAAGCACTTGACATCGCTAATCGTTTAGTTCTCGAAATTCCCCCTAAAATGGCCATGTTATATGACCTAAGCTCTTGGGCGAAAGTTTTACAGAGAAGCTACAAAAGAGCTGGAGCCGATAAGAAAGCCGAATACGAGGATATGACAGATAAGTTAAATGCTCTTGCTAACAAGATAAGTGCCTACAAATCATTATGGGATGGCATTTCAAGAGCAGGAACTTTCAGAGAAAACCTGCGTAGAGAGCTTATGATGGAAGAGGGAATAATGTACAATCGTACTGCCAGTAACTATAAATAATCTAACTTAAAATCTAAGGCAGAAATTCACTAAATCCACTATTGTTAAGACAAAACTAACTGAATATAGAGTAGAGCAAACAGGGTGTTTTATCGCATGAAAGTATCACACCTTAGGTATGTGCCCCCTAAAATAAGAGAAAGGTGCTCTCAGGAAATGCTCTCGGGTACATAAAAAGTCACGTATATTGTTTTAATAGAAAGAGGAAATTGAAATGAATGAAATCGAAAAGACCGCTACTGTTAACGATTATCTTGAAAATAGGGTGAACCTTCTTAATAAGGTACAGGATAATCTTTTATGGTCAGAATGCGGAACTGTTACACTTGCCTTTCTTTTAACCGGAATTTTCGCACAGGTTTTCGCAACAGTATCAGTTCTGATGATGGTTGCTCTGGCTGTAACTTATGTTCAGTTCAAAGTTGCTGAGGGAAGAAAAAGCTGCGTAGATGCATATATGAATCAGCTTGCAGCAGAAGAAACTGTAAAAGGTACAGTATTTATCCCGGCACTTCAGACAGTAGGTATGAATCTTGAGTTCGTAAACGAGGAGAGAAAACCTGTAGAGTTTCAGAGGGAAGCTACAAATAACACATGCCAGGTGATTACATATAGGGATGGTGTACAGGCATGGCAGAGAATTGCTTTTGATGATATTAAAGAAAAACCTGTTCAGAAAAGAGTCTCTGTACTGTAAAAATTTTAGATAATTAAATAAATTGAAAATTATTGCTGCATATATAAGTAGAATAAACCTGCTGTATATGCAGTTTTTGTTGAAAGGAAAAGTTATGGCTAAAAAGAAAAATTATGACCGTACCGGAGAAAAGGGATTATATCATGTATTGTCTATAGTAATGATTATAGATATTATTTTTGTGATACTGGGGGCAATAGGTATCGGTGCAGGAACTGTATTTAGTAAAGCTATTGAAGATACACTTCCTAATGTGCCTATCACAGGTATTTCGGCTGTAGCATTTATAGTTTCTGGCATCATTCTTATTCCGCTCCTTAAGGCTAGATGGAAGTTTAAACAGGCTTTTTATGATGAATTTGGAATGGATGAAAATGGTAACTATAACCGTAAGCTTAGCGGTATGGAACGAAGAGAAATGGATGTTCAGAGGATAGCAGACACTGAACGTATTCTCTCTCGAGAACAAGCTGAAAAGATGTCTAAGCCTGGAAGTAAAAATCCAAGAGAAGATATGAAGAAGCTTATCGGAATGAGTAGTGTAAAGATGCGTATGGAAGAAATGGTTGCCCGTATGGAATATGATAGGCAGTCGGTTAAGGATAGAAAAGCGAAAAAAGATGATGCGACAGGTGCTATTTCATCAAGACATATGTGTTTCCTTGGTAACCCGGGAACAGGTAAGACAACAATTGCACGCATTATGACTGGATTCTTCTATGAAAACGGTTATATTAAAGAAAATAAATACGTAGAAACTGATGGTAACTTCTTAAAGGCATCCAATCCCACAGATACAGCAAGAAAAACAGAACTTATCTGCAGACAGGCTTATAACGGCGTTCTTTTTATTGATGAAGCTTATGCTCTTAATTCCGGAATGGATGGCTGTGGAGAAGAGGCTATAGCTACTCTTATTAAGCAGATGGAAGACCATAAAGATAAGTTTATCTTAATTCTTGCAGGATATACAAGGCCTATGAAGGAACTTATTGCTGTAAACCCTGGTTTTGAATCACGTATCAAAGATTTTCTTGTCTTTCCGGATTATACTGTGGAAGAACTTGGTCAGATATTTACTATGATGGCTAATCAGAGAAATCTTGTTGTTACTGCTGAGGGAATGAATAACTTCTATGAAAGAATCAGAGTTGAAATTCCAAAACAAGGATTTGGTAACGCAAGAACAGTCAGAAACATTCTTGATGAATGTATTGACAGACATGCAGTTAATCTTAAACGTGGAGTTATTACTGAGAATGATAGGTATAAGATATGTGGAGAAGATGTAAGTCGGAGTCCTAAGCCCATGTTCCAGATGCATTATACAAAATGAGGTAACTATTATGAATAATATTTTAGAGGAAGAGGTCTATACAACTCTTCTCGAGAAGGGGAATCATGTTTTATCTCTTTGCGAAGATGATAATACAACAGAAGATTCTATAGCAAGAAAATTATTTTATAGGCTTGAAATTCCAAGTCACTATCTTCCTGAGCAGTATAAAGAAGATGAAACTATTACAAGTGCTTTAGATGAGCTTAAAAAATATGCATCACTTATTTGTGATAAATATGACTGTGGAAGAAAACCTACGACTGAAAAGATTCTTCCTCCATGGATTGTATTTCCTGACCTTAGTGCAACATCTTTAGGATGGAGAATGGGTCTTCCTGAAACTTATCTTACTATTTACGACCATATGGTAAGAGAGATGTCCGTAGATGAATTTAAAAAATATAAGGAAGAATATCCGGCTCCTCAATATATGTGCATCAGAGCACGTTATATTCAAAAAGAAAATCTCATTAAGGAAGAGGCTGTTTAACAGTGATTTTTGCACAAAATGCCTGCATATATTTATGTAGGCATTATTTTTAATTATAAAGGAGATAAATTATGGCACTTTATACCCAACAAGATATATCTGAAATAAGAGAAGCAGCGCTTAAGGATAATACTGTAGATTCCTGGAAAATCGCTTTTGAGCAGCTGGCATTTAATAACGAAACTCTTTCATCAATGCTTTTTGCATTCCAGAAAGCTGCAATAGACCAGCTCGGAGAACAAGGATATAGTGAACTCGAATTAAAGGCACAGTCATTTATAAAGGATGCAGCCACTATTAAAGAGGTTGAGCAGAATCTTCTTAAGAGTTTTGGCTTTACAGATGAAGCTATGAATCCTGTAAGCAAGAACAGTGCTAAGGCTATGTTCGAATCCGGCGAAGAAATTTGGCTCTTAAATTCTGATAATACCAAAGTGCTTGTTACTTCTGTTGAGGATATTTTAAATCACGACGGAATGTTTGGTATTACTGATGACGAAATCAATAAAATCGCAGATGAGGTTGGACTTGACCTTGATGCCTGATTGGAGCGTTTATGAACTTAGCTACTTGTGTTGAAAATAGAAAGAAAAATATCGAAAAGATGAATAATGCGGGGATGTCTGTTTATGACATCGCCCGTTTTTATCAGATGCCTCCCCGTATTGTACAGGAATATATTGAAGATTTTTTAAAGGTTCCTTATAATAACGACCCTAAAGATGAATTTTCTGAAATTCTATATCGTGCTTTTTCTGAAAAAAGAGATAAAAGTTATGCCAAAGCTGCTGCAGAAGGCAGTGATGCTTTAGAAGTATATAAAGAAAAAGTCGGCCTTGTAATATTTTCACCATCAAAAGGTGTGGTTGAAGACATTATTACTGAGTATAAGAAGCTTCGTAACGTCGATGAAACTCATAAAATTGGAGGCGTTGACAAAAAGAAAATTAACGCTATAAATGAGAATGAGCTTTTTTGTGAACTATATGCCAGCAATTGGAACCGTCAGAATATCCTGGATTATGCGGATATAGAGGGTAGTCAGTATAACTATCTGACAAAGATTGCAAAAATGATTGGATATAATAATCATGGCGACGATTCTCTTGCAAAAGAAATGATAAAAGAAGGTTTTAAAACAAGAGATATTGCTTTAGTTACAAGTGTACATGAAAGTTATATCCAGCAATACAAAAAAGACCCGGAAATTATAGAAGAAAAAAATAGAAGAGCTGATGAGCGTCAAAGTAATGTAATTCAGGCTATTCATAAAATTCATGACGGGTATGCTGAGCAATGCTATAGACTTTATATTGAAGAAGGTATGACTCAGGCTGAAATTGGTAAACAGCTTTTTGGTAATGAAAATGCAAGGGTAAGAGTTAGTCAATATATTAAAACATATTTTGCAACTCATCCTGAGGCTGCCATTAAAGAAAAAATTACAAATCGTGGCCGAAGACGTAATAATGCAGAGCATAAAAGAATATCAATTAAAGAAGATGAAAAAAGAATTCTTGAATTTGTAAAAGACCATCCTGATATGGCTATGTGGCGTATAATAGAAAATTTAGCTAAAGAAGGAATAGGTCAATATATCGTATATAGGACTCTTGAAAGAGAAGGTCTTTATACAAAAAGATTTTTTACAAAAGATGAATTTGATTTTAATAAGAGATTCTTAGAACTTAAAGCTAAATTTAGTGGTATGAGTACCTCTGAAATAATGGCTTTTGTTAAAGAAGATTCCAAAGAAAAATATATAAACAATCCGGATGTTTTTAAATATAGATATAGTATCCTTAATGATATTGAAAAAGAAGTTAATTTTATTATAGCTAATCCGGATATACAGGACCGCATTATTGAACGTGCTTGTGCTCTCTCGAGAGAAGAAATGCTTGGTCCTAAGTTTTATAAGATAGCTCTTGAAGAAATGTCTGTTAAAATGGATGATACTCAGAAAGGATATATTGAACGATTAGGAGCTGTTCTGGATAAACTTATTGAGGACAATAATAAGAATCTTACTGTAAAAACAGAGTTTGTCGAGTTTAAATATGAGACAAAGAAAGTTAATCTTTCCAGAGATGAAGCTGAAGCTCTTTTAAACAATACAAAATATCGTCTTCATTACATAGAAGATTCTCATAAATTTATGGAAGTAAAGTATAATAATAAAGAATATACGGAGCTTCTTGATGGTAATTCTCCTACTATTGGCAGAGTAAAATCTTCTGTACAAAAAGCTAATAAGTTTATGCATGAAGCTCTTGGTTTTGAAAGAGGTCTTATTAAACCTACTGTTGGTGATGAGATTGGTTTTGCTGTTAGAGAATATACAGGAGAAGATGTATCTGCAACAAAACTTTCAAAAGTTGACTGGGAAGCTAAAGGAATTTCTTCCGTAGATGAGCTTATAGATAAAATACAATCAGGAGAATTTCTTGAACAGGAAGATTTTACAATAAAAATGAATAAGTGTCTTTCCGATTTGTCAGAATCTTATCAAAAAAATGATGATTTTGAGAGAGAATAAGTTTCTAAACTGCATATATTTATAATTATTGAATATATAGGAGGGATTTTATGAAAAAGAAACTTGTAAGCCTATTACTTTTAGGCACAATGACCTGTGGGGTTTTAGCGGGTTGTGGAGCTGAGACAAAACCTGCTCCTACACAGACTCCTTCATCCGCTACAGAAGCTTCTACCAAAGAGGTTCCGGCGGAAGCATCTACAGAGGAGTCTACTGATGCACCAGATGCTGCATCAACAGAAGATAGTGTTCCTGAGCAATCTTTTGAGGAAGAAGTTACTGTTACAAGAGAATCTGGGACAACATGGGATTACAACTCAAAAGAATTTGAATTTGAGTTCATGAATGCTATGATTGAGAATGATGCTGATGGTAATGCTGTATGTTCACCATATGGTGCAAGAGAAGTTCTTTCAATGGTATATGCTGGTTCTGACGGTGATACAAATAAAGAACTTTCAGATGTACTTGGTTATGATGAAGCCACTTATGCTGATTTTGTTTCAAAGAACAGCGAAGTTAAGAACTATGAAGCACTTCAGTCTTTAAACAGTTTATGGTATGACGAAGACACATTGACAGGCTTTGACAAAGGAGATTATGCTGCAACATTTAAACAGAATTTTGACGGTAGTCTTTATGGTAAAGACCTTCAGGGCTCAGGAATCGTAAATGATGTTAATGATTATGTTGCCAAAAATACACATGATATGATTCCTGGAATTATACAGTATCCTTTTGATGATGGGATACGTATGATGCTCATGAATGTCCTTTATATGAAGGAGACATTCTCTTTGGAATTCGACCCTGAGCTAACTGAAAAAGAAACATTCCATGCAACTGACGGCGATGTAGAAACTGATATGATGCATAGCTACGAAGAGTATTATAACTACTGTAGTGTTGGTAATCTTGAATCAGTATCCCTTGACTATCTTGAGGATAGAGATAAAGGTCTTAAACTTAACATCATTAAGACAATGGATGATAGTGATGTTGTAGAATCTTTTAAAGCTTTAAGTCCTGAGGATAGATATAAAATCGCTACAACAAATGGTGAAAACAAACTTATCAATCTTACAATGCCTAAGTTTGAAGCTAATACTTCATCTGGACTTGATAATATCTTCCATTCATTTGGGCTTGATTCAATGTATACTGCAGGAGATATGGAAAAGATGTTCCCCGATGCTCACGTTGATGAGTCTTTACAGGTTGCAAGAATCATTACTGATGAGAATGGTACCGAGGCAGCAGCTGTAACAGTTATGATGATGACAGACTCTATGGCTATAGCGGAAGAAACTCCGCAGCCTTACATCTTTACAGTTGACTACCCATTCCTCTTTACGATTACAGATGATAGTGGAAATGTTTATTTCGCAGGTCTTATCAGAGACCCATCTGTAACAGAATAATAAAAACCAAGAAATATTATCCTCTGGAAGAGTTAATTCTTTTCCAGAGGGTTTCCTTCTCGAGAAGAACTGTAAAGTTGGTTTAAATAAGAATTAGATATACATATATAAGTAATTAAATTAAACCAGGAGATTTGTTTATGAAATGGACTGATGAAGAAATAGACATATTAAAAGAATACTACCCCAAAGGCGGTGTTAAAGAGGCTCAGAAACATCTTAATACAGAACGTTCAGAACACGCGATTCGTAGAAAAGCTGAAGATTTACATATTATTGAAAAAACTTATGGAAGACGATGGGCTAAAGAAGAAGTAGAAGTATTGAAGAAATATTATCCTAAAGGTGGTACATGGGCAGTTCAGAAACATCTTGTAAACCGTTCAAAAGACGGAATCGAACATAAGGCAGCTGAATTAAAACTGAGTGATGAACGGCAATGGACCAGGAAAGAATTAAGACTATTGAGAGAATATTATCCCGAAGGTGGCGCTGAAGCAGTAAAAAAGCGTATCCAGTTTAGAGGACGTTCAATAGAGGCTATAAACAGAAAGGCGGAAAGTATGAATATTAAAGTTAAAAAAGATGATGTTAAGCCATTACCAAATGAAGGGATGTCTTTAGAAAGTCAGCCAGCAGAAAAAGAGCTTTTACCTTTTGAAGAAGATGTTATCAGTCCATTTGATGAAGACGAAGAGGTATTTGACCCGCTTGATGAGAAAGATGGTACAGAGCCTACTTCAAAGTTCGATGAAATATTCAAGAAAAATAGTAAAGAAATTCCCGAGAATCTCTGTAAAAAGACAGGAAGAACTCTTAATTTTCGTAAAAAAGGTTTAGTTGATATAGCTGACGAGACGGAACAGAGTACAGAATCATCTTTTGAAGAAACGCTTGATAAGATTCGTAAAGAATCGGATAATCGTCTTAAAGAAACAAGTGATAGCACTCATCAACTTACAGGAAACGATATCTATCAATTATCACAATTATTATCTTTATTAGAAGATAATCCATATCAATGTTGTGGCATGATTAATTCTGGTCTTATTAGTAAAAACAAGATTAGTAGACTTTATTTTAAATGTCATAACATATATTTTGATAAAGTTATTTGCGGCAAATATGATAAACAGGATGTTATCTGTGATGGCAAAGAATCAGATACTCCACAAAATAAATCTTCAAACATTCATTTTTAATTAATATTCCCCACGCAAGTGGGGATTTTCTTTGCCTTTTGAGATTTTAAAAAACATATATTAAAGGAGATAATAAACACAAATATTTATTTATATGAGGAGATAATAAATGGGTGACATTCAGAAAGAACTTGAATTGGTAAATAATAGGCTTAAAGAATGGCAGGGAAAGAGTCTTTCTCTTAATATGGCAAGAGGTAACCCTTGTCATGAGCAACATCGCTTAGCACGTCCCATGTTTGATGTTATCACATCCACAACAGGAATGCTCTGTGAAGACGGTACTGATGCAATGAATTATGGCAGTCCTATGGGTATCCCAGAGGCAAGAAGAATGATGGCTTCTATGCTGGATACAGACCCTGAGAATGTATATGTTCTTGGAAATTCCAGCTTAAATATTATGTATGAGCAGATTTCTCGTGCAATGATTTACGGCGTTATGGGCGGAGTTCCTTTTACAAGGCAGATGTATGATAACCCCGAGCAGCCTCTTAAGTGGCTCTGTCCTGTACCCGGATATGACAGACACTTTAAGATTACTGAGAAGTTTGGCTTCCAGATGATTAATATTCCTATGGATGAGAATGGCCCCGACATGGATATGGTCGAGGAATACGTTAATAATGACCCTACAGTTAAGGGAATCTGGTGTGTGCCTAAGTTCTCTAATCCTACAGGCTGTGTTTACTCTGAAGAAGTATGCAAGAGGTTTGCGAACCTCCATCCTGCATCTCCAGATTTCAGAATTTACTGGGATAATGCATACTGTGTACACTACCTTACAGATGAGCATCCTCAGATTCCAGAGATTTTATCTTTGTGTGAGGCAGCAGGTAACCCTGACCTGGTATATGAGTTTGCTTCTACATCAAAGGTTACTGTAGCAGGAAGTGGCATTGCAGTCCTTGCAGCATCCAAGGCTAACCTTGAAGATTTTAAGAAGGTTCTTACAGTGATGACAATTGCTTATAATAAGGTTAACCAGGTATCACATGCAAGATTCCTTCCAGATAAGGCTGCTATTGAAGAGCATATGAAAAAGCATCAGGCTATCATTGCTCCTAAGTTCGATGAGGTTCTTTCTGTTCTCGAGAAAGAAGATAACATTGGTGAGTGGACAAGACCTAAGGGCGGTTACTTTATTGCCTATAAAACCCCTAAAGGATGTGCAAAGAGAGCCCTTGAAATTGCTAAGGAATGCGGTGTAACAATGACATCCGCCGGAGCTCAGTTCCCTTATGGAAAGGACCCTGACGATACATGGGTAAGAATAGCTCCTACATTCCCTTCTGTAGAGGAGCTTCACAGCGCTACTGAAATCTTTGTTCTGGCTGTTAAGAAAGCTTATCTTGAGCAGCAGCTGAACAAATAATGCACCATGATGCATCTAAGAAAGGTTTAAACTATGGCCAAAACACGCACTAAAATTAAACTTATTCTGGGACTTATAGCTCTTATAATTTTTATAGGGGCTATATTCCGGTTCTCATTCATATATTTCTATCCTGTAGATTGTTATACCGGAGAAATTATTGAGATTAAAACCGAGATTGTTAATCGGGGTGGAGATGATATATACTCTTATCAGGTAAGATTAAAAGGTTCTGCAAAAACTCCTCTTGGTACAAAACATGATATAAGCACTGTAGCCTGCTATGATATTATAGAGGGCTATAATGATTATGACGGAGCTTTTGGTATAAAACATCAGGATAATCTTGATGAAATTGAAAAGTGGAAGGCAATAGGATTTAATACTCCTATTAAATACATGTCTCATAATGGGAAAGTAGAACTTATAGAGGATTAGTATGATGGTAAAAACAATTATTGGAATAGTTATACTTATGATAATTATCGCTTATGCGATTTATAATTTTGTGATGTTAGCTAAACGAGGAGATGAATATGTCGTTTATTATGAAAGAGGTAAAGATAATCCTGTTTTAGCTTCTGAAGCATTTTCTATAACACTCGAAAATGGAGAAAAAATAACATGCATATGTGATTTGTATACATATAAAATTCCTGGGGGATGTACAAGTCGTGCAATATCTTTGATGAATTATGGAGAAGATTATGCGCCAGTATGTTATCCTTATGTTGATGTTCATTGTTCTAATTGCGATACAGTAGAAGGGTTCAAAGAAAATGCTTTTGATTTTGTTGTAAAGCATACAAGACCAACTTGTAAAGTAGAAAAGATAATAATGAAGGAGAGCAAATTATGACTATAGCTTCTGAAGATTTCATAATCACACTGGAGAATGGAGAACGGGTATATGCCACTCTCGAGATGTACGAGTCCGGAGCATCTGATTATGGTAATAGACATGGTATTGCACTTATAGAAGAGTGTGATAATGGTCCATCTGAACAGACCTGGGATGCAAGATATGACGGCAGATTTGATACTGAGGAGAGTTTTAGAGAGCATGCTCTTGAATTTGTCAGGGGACAGGTAAGGTCTACCTGTACAGTAGAAAAAGCTGTAAATCTTTGGGTCCCAGTAGAAAAGAGTGTGCCTAAAAAAAGTGCACTGTATTGGGTTACTTTAGAAAATGGAACTGTAGATTTCTGTTTTTATTATCCAGATAAAGAAAAATGGGGATGGGGAGATAGATATCATGATGATGTTATCGCCTGGCAGCCATTTCCGAGGCCATATAGAAAAGAAAATAATGTTTAAATAATAAAGCCGTGGGCTCAAAACCGAGCTCACGGACTTTTTTATTGCTTAAATATATGGAAATGCATCATCTTTTACAGATACATCGTGTTCAGATATTACCTTGCTAAGATAAGGTGAAGACTGAGAAAGCTCTTCAAGTTTTGGAAAAAGTTTTCTGGCGAGATTCTGTTGAAGTGTTCTGTGTTCTACTGAAAGGCATTTACCAACTTCTATATCCATAGCGCTAAGAAGTGGTTCAACTTCATCTTTTATTGCTGGCCATATCTTATCTGCTGCCTGTTTTGTAGCTTCATTACGGTAATCATATCTTGCAGTTTCATTTAAAGCCTTCATCAGACCGCAGGTAAGAATCAGAGCATTAGTCTGGCCTTCTTTTGTAAGGAGACTTATGTCCAATTCTTTAAAATCAGAAGAGTTTACTACATTTGTAAGCTTATTTGCGACCTCTTTTGCGTATTCCCGTTCTTTATATCTAAGAAGTTCTTTGTTATCAACGTGCCTATCATAAGCATTTATTGTGCTGGTTAAGTCTCCAGCCTCTTTAAGTCTTTCATGATTAAGTTCATCGACATCTTTTGATGGTTCGTTATCTCTTTCGAGCTCGTCATCCAATTCATCATCAAGCCCCATTATTCTCTCTCCTCCTCTTCTTCGTTATCTATTTCCAAAGATTCTATAATACCTTCATTTTTATAGAGCTCGTTGATATTTGCCTGGTCCCAATATGAAGCAGTAATATTTTTAAGTTCTTCTTCAAGAGATTCTTTTGTTGCAAGACACTTATATCCGGTATTACTGTCCTTAGTTTTTACAGTGATGGAATAAGTATCAAACCAGCCATCGTTGGTAAGTGTAACTTTGATTTCCGGCATATCTTCTGAAGGAAGCGCCGTAGGCAGCAGGTTAACGAATTCATCATTCTTTCCTTCTGTAACAAGTTCAACTAAGTCTTCAACATGAGATTCAAAAGATACTGGAAGGAACCCGTGTTTTGAACGGAAATCCTTTGCTTTTTCCGCAGGAACTTCTGTTATTGCTTCAATCTGTTTATCAAGAGTGGCGGAAAGGGTTTCTTTTTCCCCGTTGTGTCTTATAATCTCATTTTCATGTAATAACTCCATTGACGTTTCCTCTCTGTCTTTAGCAATCATTTCTTTAAGTCTTTCTATTGATTTTCCTTTACTTGATGGCATTATCTTTCCTCCTCGTCATCATATTCCGCTTCGTCAGCGGATGTTTCTATAGTAGGTTGTATGTTCCATATTCTGAAATATTTGTCTTTATAATATTCAGCAAACATCTCAGAAAGCTTTACATTTGATACTTTTATAAGGTCATTAGGGTCTTTACTGCTCTCGAGAGTGGTACTATGGTAGGTTTTTACTTCTACCGTATTGTCATCCCAGTTATAATGGTCTCTTGGAATTACAAAGGTCATACGATTTGCATCTTCAAATTCATGTCCATTATTATCCGGAACGTAGAGTTTTACGAAATCTCTTCCGTCCTTTGCTCTGAAGAACTTTGGTTCAGGGGTTCTGGGAAGCGCTATTGTAACCTTTCCAGCACCGCCCAAAAGGTCTGTATCCCTATCCTCAAATAATTCTGCTTCTGAATTAAATATCTTGAATTTGGTATTTTCTGTATTTTGTGATGTGATGCCATGGGCAGTGATTGTGTCGGTGTATCTTTTAACATAATAGAGTTGTCCAGCGTAACTACTGATACCGTATTCTGCATTACGATTACGGAATATTTCGTAACTTCCATCTTCTTCTTTTGTGGTCCTAAAAGTTCCATATATGTGGCTGAAATTATTCCTGATTTCTTTTATTTTGTCGGCCAAAGGGACAGGGTTTCCATCTTTATCTTTACCCCACTCTTTAGAAGGTTCTACCCCAAAAGCTTCCTGAAAAAGAGATATATATTTATCATTATAAGAATGCCAGATAAGAAACTCATAGCATGCTAATTTATTTTCTAATGATTTTACGTCCATGATTATCCTTTCTCGAGATAAGATTATCTATCAAGTTCATCTTCTTCCTGTAAATCTGCCTGCATTGCCTGTGCAACCTCTGATACTTCTTTAAAGATATCAGCCGGGTTTGTAAATTCTTTTCCTGAAGCAGCTTCGTATCTTGTTATCAGACGTGAATATTCATCCTCAAGTTCCTGGATTTTTTTATTTTCTGGGGGTATATAATCATCAGGAAGATATCCTCCATTATTATACCAGTCATCATATCTTGATATGGCACGGTCAGAATTAAGAGCGTCTATTGCTCTTTCAATTTCATCAATTTTATGAGTATATGCTGCATAATTTATAATTGTATCAGCTAAATTTTCATTGAGTTCTCCCAGCTTTGTAACGGTTTCGGGATACTCATCCAGAACATCTTCAAAAGAATATATTTCAAACGGATAAACATTATCTTTTTGTATACATATTGGTATCTCATTATTATCACCAACACATAAAATATATCCTTCTTCATTGATGTCATTACGTTTATATAATGTATTCATTATTTTCTCCTTTTTTAATCCAAGTCAAGGTCGAGCCCAATCTGTTCGTACTCTGCTGAGTTAGCCTCTGTTTCCTGGCACTCTTTTTTAGTTTCGGCCATAGCGTCCATAGCATCCTCTACCCATTTTGTCGCTATAATATCTATAAGTGAGTTATGAGCTCCATTAGCAAACTCCTCAAGCTTATCCGGGCAGTAATATGTAACAGCATCTATAAGCTTGTGCTTACCATTTTCGGTCTTAACCTTATTGAATGCTGGAAGTGGGTCGAACATTGTGCAGTGCGTAAGGTCAAGCTGGAGTTGCTGGGTAATCATCTTTACATCGTATGTTACATTATATCCATGGATTTCTTTAGTCTCTTTGAATAATGGATACAATTGTTTTACCAGCTCATGAGGATAAGGAGCATCTTTTACCATATCAGGAGTGATGTGATTAACCTCCATAGCTTTATCCCAGTTTGTTGTATGATATGGTTTTACATATGTATCCAGGATAGTATTACCCTTCTCATCCAGAATAGATACCTGGAGAAGCTCATTAAATACAGGAGAAAATCCTGTTGTTTCCGTATCGATATAAAGAATCTTATCTGCGACTCCATCTCCTGAATATTCAGCTGCTGCCTTGGCAACTGCATCCGCTACTTTCTTCTGGTACCTGTAATAATCATTTGTCTCATCAACTACAGGTGTTACTGTAATTGGTAGTTCATATGCTTTGATTGGTCTGGCATCTACAACACGCTTACCGGTATCGTCAGTCATCGTCTTGATAAATTGGGGTTTATAGGTTTTATATTGTGAAATAAGGTATTCCTCATCCTTACTCTCGAGAGGACGAAGTTCATCTGGGGAGTAATAGACAGCCGTCTTGGGTTTACCGAATTCATTCCTTAAAAGTTTTCCTGAACGGTCTCTAATAAAACAAAGAGTTCCTCCATTTTCTACATCCTTAGGGAACATTTGTGTATTTGCCCACTGGAGCAGAGTCTTTTGGTTAAAACTTTTTTCTGCGGGTTCAGTATTTCTCATATTCACCTCATTAGTTAATTCTATTATAGTTTTCTTGTTCTTATTATTATATGTATATGATATTTGCAAAAATGCATAAGAAAAAGCACCTATCTAAGATAAGTGCTTTATTTTAACCAAGTATCTTTATACGGCGTCTGCCTTCTTTTTTACCTTCATACAGATAAGTATCTGCTCTATTAATAAGAGTATCTATTGTATCTCCTTCGTGATATGGGGTAACACCGCCTGTGAAGGATATATCCAATTCCTGTTTATTGATTACAGGAGGATTTGTAAGCAGGTCATCCAGAATACCGATAAGCTTATCACGGATGTCGTCTTCTGCCCCAGGGCCGATACTGAAGACTACAAATTCTTCACCGCCCCATCGACAACATAGTGTATTCTTATCTTCAATTGATGATAGTCTTCTTGCAATATACTTTAAGACTTCATCGCCGATTTTATGGCCATATTTATCATTAAACTGTTTAAAGAAATCAATATCTATTATAGCAGCGGCGCTGTTTTTAATATCATTTCCATATTGTTCTTCGATATGTGACAAGAAGTTCCTTCTATCTCTTAAGCCTGTAAGTGAGTCAATTGTCGCTGAATCGATAGCAATATGTTCAAAATGCTTTGCAGTTTCATAAAACTTCGTTACTGTGTAAAAAATTATCGATAAGGCTCCTATTGCATTAAGTCTGTAAAGCGCATACCTTGTTCCGGCCGATAAGGTTTTTACCATTTGTCTATTACTCATAAGGTCTACATAGTTTGTTGACGTGAGCAATCTTTCTGTGTCATATGAAGCAATAAGTAACAGTGATGCACATGTTAATATTACCCATGGTTTTATTGATTTCTTTCCAACCCCTTCAGCAAGATATCTATAATACTTAGCTAAAGGAGGAGCTGCCAGAAGATATAAATAAAATCCTGTATCAAATCCAAGTTCTGTGCATGCAACATAAATTCCAATACCTACAACCGTATAACCTGTGTATATTCCCCACTTTTTAAGTTTTCTGATAGAGTATTGATATGTAAGCAGGAAAAATATACCTATCATTAGTGAAAAAATAAAATATGGACCAGGGCCAAGTACAAGAAGTACAGCGCTTGGATATAATAATAATAATATTGCTATTACAAGGCTTATTTTTTCATAGCCTTTATTTATATTTTTAAATAATCTCATTGTATTCCTTTTTTTTAAACTGATTTTAATTTTAGCGTTTCACTAATATATGTTGTATAAAATTTAAAAAAAATAAAGATTTGTGATGTTTTTATATTTTATTAAATAATAGTTGTTATGCTTGACTTTTGTATAATATTATAGTATAATAACTGTAGAGATAGAATGTTTTATCTCTTTTTAATGTTGTTCGTAAATATGACTAATTCTATATACAAAAAACAGACGATTTTTGTAAAAGCTTTTTTCATATATTATCGAGAAGAGCCAACGGCTCCGGAAGGAGAACGCTATTATGTTTTTCAGATTTGGAAATAAAAACAGAACAGTAGATAAAATTAAGACTCAGGATATGAAAGCTACAAAGGGTAAAGACATTGTAGCCAGAACATATCCTAAGGTTGATGCAACAAAAGAAAAGGTCAGAGTTACTCTTGATGAGAAACTTACACAGCAATCAATGGTAAATATCGATGTAGGAACTTTATATTGCCACTGGCAGAAAGTTTTTAATGAGTTCTTCCCTTTTCCTAAACCAATTCTTGATAATTCGAGAATTGAAGTAATTGCACAAAAAGAAGGTGTATTTTTTAACGATGCGGTTATGGATGACATGGAACCTGTTATCGTTAACCTTTATTTAAAAGACCCTGTAAGTGGTATCGAAAGATGTGCTACTCTTACAGGGCTTGCTTGTGAATTCCTTACAAACGCTACAAACTATATTTATGGAAGTCCATACGAGACAGCTGATGGTGATACTGCAACCATGTTCGAGAGATATGAATTATCAGATTTCTTTACACCTTATGGAGTGTGGAGCCGTATCGTTGAATCAGTTCCTTACAGGGTTAATTATACTGATGGTGTTGATTATTTAAGAAAAGAAGAGCTTCTTGGCTGTAGTAAAGAAACTGCAGAAAGAGAACTTGACAAATATACTCACAATGTTGAACTCTTTAATGCCGTTTGGGAGAATCTCTTCCCTCCTGGAAAAGAGAATGAGTTCTTAAATGAAGCTCTTGATGAAATCAATACTATTGCAAATGATATGTCCGGGGCTCTTTGGAATTATGACCATCCAACTGATTCTGGACAGTGTAATAATGGATATATAACAAGACGTAAAGGACTTCTTACAGAGAAGCATTGGATTGAGGTTGAAGACTATAAGAGAAACTTCCCTGAAGTCGAAGAATATGTTAAATAATCTGCCAATTCTTTCTCGAGATAAAGAGATGTATGTGCAAATGCCCTGGTAGCTTAGGTTTCCAGGGCTTTATTATTGCCTCTTCATCTAAAAACAAATAAAAACGATGTTAAATCAAAATTCTCATTACATATATAAATGTAGAAATAAAATACGTTAGTACATTATTATATTAAAGTAAAAGGAAAATAGGGAAATGAAATTACGAAACAAATTTTTAGTATCACTTTTAGGAATCGCAGTTTTCACCCTCGTGCATCCGGTTGTCATAGCCCATGCGGAGGAGCCCAGGACTTTAACATCAAGAATACTTGATGTAAATTCTTTTTCCGATACATCAGAGGAAGGGACTGATTCGGACGAATTGAGAACGGCAAGCTACATTAAAGTTAACAAGCTTACAAAAGAAGGTCTTAGAAAGGTACTTTTAAATCCTAACCTTAAGGAACTTGAGATTGCAGATATCTCAAATCTTCCGGTAGAGGATGTATCCAAGTTATATGATTACCTATGTGAGAATAACATTGAATACAGTGCTATCCTTGTTGCATATGAGAATATTAAAGACAGTGTTGGTAACGACGGTACTGAAGCTTATGTAAATGCAGTAGATGAATATGCTGCAGATGCATCTGACTATTATAGGTCCTGTGCAACAACTGTATCTACTATCTTAAACGCAGCAGGATATGTGGATGATTATTCATCTGCCGGAGTATCTGGGCTGGTATCCTATTTTGAAGCTCACCCTGATGACTGGGAATGTATGGGTAAACTTTCCGCATCTGAAATGCAGGAAGGTGATGTCATCTTCATAGACAGACAATCTCATAAGGAAGACTATATCAGAGGAATTCTTTCAGATTCAGAGTTTGATTTAAACGACCTTACTGAAGCTCTTGAAGAAATGGGAACAGAAAATGCCAGCGATATCATTGATGAAACTCTTGACCTTGGTGATGATGGCGATGGCTGGTATGATGAGAGCGGTAACTTCCACAAGAGTGAAAATCAGGACTATGGTTACTATGACCCATCCGGAGCATGGTGCCCATATGAAACTGGAGAAGGTTGGTTCACAGAAGATTGCCAGTTTGTTCCTTTTACTGAAGAGGAACTTGCTAAGAGAAATGGTGAAACAAAAACAACTTACACTCCGCCTTCCGGAGGATATAAGAATGTATTCAATCCTGACAGCAATGGTGACGGCACCATAGATGATTCTGAAGCCAAGGTATGGTCAGATTACTGGATGAACACAACAGGTGAGATTCCAGATTACAGCTATTATGATACCTGGAAACAGGAAGCTGATGAATACCAGGAAAAGCTTGCCACTACACTGGAGAGTCTTGATGTTGATACTTTAAAGGCTTTAAACGGAGGTCCTGTAAAAATCCACAACCATATTGTGGTGTGGCTCGGAAATGACGTTATTCAGAAGTATTACCCAGATTCAAACGGCAATATCGTATCGGGCTCATATTCAGAAGCCTACTCAAGAGCCAGAAGTGCTGCGGTAAGTACATTCAATTTCAAGGGAGACTATAAAATCTATAGATTCATAGGTGAAGTTGAGGAGTAATAAAAAACATCCTTTTCTCAAAAAGAGCAATGTCATTAAGTTAAGACACATCGGTGCAAAAATTAACACCCATATCCAATTCTGAAAAAGAAAAAGGTATGGGTGTTTTTATTTGCCTTTTAGACATAAATGATATATGTCAATATTACAGTTTTATTTTGTTTTTTGTAGTTTTAGTAGCAGGTTTAGCAGCAGCTTTGGCTCTTTCAGCAGCTTTTGCAGCTCTACCAGCCTGCATCTTTTTTACCTGTTCAGCTATCTGTTCAGGAGTTCTGTTGTCCACTCTCTTCTTTCTAGTGGTCTTCTTTTTAGTCGTAGTTTTAACAGTTGTCTTTTTGGCCGGAGTCTTTGCTGTTGTTTTCTTGGATGTAGTGGTCTTTTTAGCAGTTGTAGCCTTCTTAGGCTCAGCCTTCTCTTCAGTCTTTGCCGTGGGAGCTTTTCTCTTTGTGTATGTGTATCCGTTTTTATAGAACTTATCTACTATTTTATCTATAATAAGGTCATTTGCAAAGACTTCACTTGTTATAGATAGACCTTCAGGTGTTCTTACTCTCGAGAGAGCAACATAGAACTGTCCAGCTGCAAAGATTGATGGAGTAAGCACAACCTTATCAAAGGTCTTTCCCTGGGACTTATGAATGGTGATTGCCTTAGCCACCTTAAGTGGTATTTGAGAGAAGGAGCCGAGGGTATCACTAACTACCCTGTTTCCGGATAATTTATAATCTGTGATATTCCAGGTATGAGGATATACCCAAATTTCATCACCATATTCAGTTCTTACTTTAACAGCGTTCTGCCAGCCCTTCTCTAAAGCTTTTTCTCTGGTAAGATACTGGTAACCAATAACTTCACCAAACATACCGTTTGTATACAGGGGTTTTTCCTGCTTCTTTTTGAAGTACCTGTAGTGTTCCTCAGGAGTCTCATTTGCAGTAAACATTACCTTGAGTCCCTCCTTAAGAACCAGGGTCTTATCTGCAGGAAGGTCTGTAACTCTATCATATACTCCAGTTGTGGTTCCCAGACACGCAATTACAGGGGCATCTACACTGTTGAAATAATCCAGGTTAATTGCATCTGCTTCTGAATTCTTTCCACAGATATAAATAGCATCATCGCCAATCTCTCGTCCCACAAACTTGTTAAAGTATGAAAGACATTTCTCATCACCTTTGCGTGCCATATTGAGGTTCTTTATGAACTCCTTGTTATCCTGGCGCTTGACCTCCGTTAGCTCAACTACTTTGAATTTGCATGATGCCCATTCATCAGTCGTGAACGGGAATCCTGAAATATGCAGTTTAAACTTGTCGAAGAATTTCTTTTCTTTGTTTTCCTGCACAACTGGAGGAAGCTGTGAGAAATCTCCTACGACGATAAGTCTTGGGCGATGGCCAGACTCTTTTTTAACTCTGTTTAGTACCTTTATCATAAATACAAAGGCATCATTCCTGAGCATCGATATCTCATCGACAATTACTGCATCTGCTGCTGCAAGAATCTTGAGCTTGGCTGATGGTACCTTTTTAGGGT
>JAEEGL016831173.1_pt1 | contig 100456 bp, 88 predicted proteins | sample 9134231 | NCBI WGS metagenome assembly JAEEGL01 (sample SAMN16246548, study PRJNA631951) | gut metagenome | biome: gut microbiome; feature: rumen; material: fiber-attached | host: Bos | place: Iran: Karaj | collected 2018-10 | reverse complement strand
TACTTCTTCGTATTCCGAATCATCATCTGATTCTTCTACTTCTTCATATTCTGAATCGTCATCTAATTCTTCTACTTCTTCGTATTCTGAATCGTCATCTAATTCTTCTACTTCTTCATATTCTGAATCATCATCTGATTCTTCTACTTCTTCATATTCTGAATCGTCATCTACTTCTTCTACTTCTTCGTATTCTGAATCATCATCTGATTCTTCTACTTCTTCGAATTCTTCATCTTCTGACTCTGCTTCTTCATATGCATCGTCCTCTTCTATTTCCTCAAATTCTGAATCTTCATCTACTTCTTCGAATTCTTCGTCTTCTAATTCTGCCTCTTCATATGCATCATCTTCTTCTATTTCTTCGAATTCTGAATCATCATCTAATTCTTCTATTGTTTCAACTTCTGGTTCTTTTTCAGATACCTCATTATTTTCTTCTGATATTTCTTCGTCAAAGTCATCTACTCCTGGTAATTCATCATCAAAATCATCTACTCCTGGGAAAGCCTCATCTTCAAAGTCATCATCAAATCCTGGAAGAATATCGTCTGCACCATCATTAATACCTGGTAGCATTTCATTCTCATAATTATCATCAAAATCTGAATCCATTCCAGGTAGCATTACATCTTCCTCATATTCTTCTTCATTTGATTTTTTAGGTCTACCACGTTTTCCTTTTTCTTTTGGTTCACTATTAATTGGATATTTTCTAGGTCTACCTCTTCCTTTTTTTTCTTCCATATCTTCTTCACTTTCCTCATTATCTAAAGAAATTCCTGATATTACTTCATCAACTGAAGCAGGCTTTTTCTTTGCTAGTAAAGGATTTTTCTGTAGTATATTTTTTCCTTTATTACCATCTGCTTTTAGGCTATGATTAGCTTCTAATGAACTAGTTTTTTCTAATTTTTTTCTATTTTCTTTTCCACTATTTTGATCTATTGGAATATCAACCCTCTTTGACATTGGCTTTGGGCCTTGATTTTTCGATGTCTTAACAGAAGATGGAATAACAATTGGTCCTGAAACTTTTGATTGACCTATTTTATTTTCAATAATGTCTAACTTAATGCCTGTAGCTTTTTGAGCCTCATTCATATTGTTTTTACTAATTTCTCTTTGAACACTTTCCATTCCAGCAGCAGACATTATTTCTTGATATTTAGGACAACTAGCTTCTAATACAGCTTTTACACTAATTGGTAAACAATTTATAACGATCTTTAATTGTTCTTCTGTATACTGAGATGCTATATTATTAAAGCTATCAGCATATTTTTCTGTATTTCTACCTAAACCTTTAAAATGTGTTAATATATTTCTTATTTCAGCTTCACTAACTTCACTCTCACTCTTATTGCTGTAATTAACATCATCTGCATCTATGCTGTAATAAGTTTTCGCTTCTTTTTTTGCTCTAGGCTTATTAATTAATTTACATACTTGTTCCATGCTTCTTTCGTTTCCAAGTAAAGCATTATAAACACCTATTCCGAACAATTTTACCAAGAAAGAACTTCCTTTAGCATGTCTATCTGAACAAATCAAAATAATTGAAGTCTCGTTTCCATTTATATCTTGAGCTTCATCACTAATATTGTCTAATTTTTCAAAAACAAACTTATCTATAGCTTCATAGTTATTATTCGAAAATGACTCTAAATCTTCGCTAATAACTATTCTGTCATATGTTTTATCTTTTTGTATTTCTTTTAATATTGCGTTAAAGTAATATACATTTTTGTAAGAAAGAATTTCTTTATATTCTTTTTGATATCTTTTTACAATAGCATCTGAAATACTCTCACTACTAACCGCAAATAAAACCTTCATTTGTTTAACCCCTCCAACCGTTTACTACAATAGCAAATACCAATGGTAAAACTTGACAAATTAATAATATTGTAACAAACGTCATTATCAACATTAAGCCTTTATCTCTAACATCTAATTTTCTAATACCTAAAACATATTGGAATATAGATCCTACTGCAATTCCTATAAAGCAAAATGGTATACTATATATTCTTACTATGTTAAGTATGTAAGCAGCAACTCCAAAAGTTGGAGAGCCATAATTCTCAATGTATACATCTAATTTATCTTTTGCAGACTCTTTAATTTCTACTAATTCAGTTGCTTGTTCAGACTCTAAAACTGCTTCTCCCGTAATAGCATATGAATTTGAGAATAAAGAAATACTTCCTATAAATAATATAAGAATTGTTAAAACTATTGGTATTTTCTTTATCATATTTATTATAATCCTCCTTTGGGTATTTTACTCGTTTCATATAATATTCTACATATAATATAATACAATATTCAATCGAAAATATCAACAAAATTACTAAATTTTGTTAAAAATTTAATATATTTTTTACATTTGATAAAAAATTTTTTTCCATAATAATTTTAATCTTAATATATTTTTTTGTCAAACTAATTTAATGATTATAACTTTTTATTTTTTCAGTGTAATTAAGTCTCTGAAATTGCCAAGATTAAAATTCCAATAATTGTACTAAAAATTGCGGCATATTGCTTTACAGTCATCTTTTCTTTTAAAAATATTCTTGCTAAAATAACTGATACCACACAAACAGATGAAACGATTGGAGCCGCAATAATTGCATTTCCACTCATAGCGTATACATACATTAGTTGTCCAAATGTTTCAAAAACAGCAGCACATGTTTTATCTTTTTGTTTTAACCAATTAATATGTTCTCCTCTTAATTTTATGTATATTGTAAAAACAATAGCAATAATTACATATGTTAACTCATAAGAAGTATTTGCAACTAATTCTATTGTATCTTCAGTAACATTTTTTAATGGTGTATTTTCCATATCTAAAAAATAGGCATCTAATAATCCACCTGTCGCATTAAATATTGAATAACAAACTGTCATAAGAAATCCTATCATCAACATCTTTTTACTAATATTTTTTCTGCTTTCAGAATCTGTTTTAGTTTGTAAAATTCCAAGTGAAATAATTCCTATTGTAACAAAAATAACTCCTATTAATGACAATTTGCTCATTGTTTGTCCTAATATTAAAAAGCAAAGAATTGCTGTAATTGCACCAGAAGAATTCTCTACTGGTGACGCTATAGAATCTTCTACGAATTTAAGTCCAAAAAATGTAAGTACCATAGCAAAAAAATACATAAATGATACTGGGAAATAATAAATAATATTAATTGGATTATAATTAATGTTTTGGAATATCAAAACAAAAACAGCATGAATTCCCATAACTATTCCAACAAAAATACATATTTTTAAATGGCTATATTTTTCTTCAGTTATTGAAGCTTTTTTATAAAATATATCTGCAATTCCCCATCCTAAAGCTGTTAAAAGCGCACATACAAACCACATATTAATTATTCTCCTAACATATTTTCTATTGCTACCATTACGCCTAGCTTTCCATAATCGTATGTTAAACTTCCTTGCATATATGCAGTATATGGTTCTACTAATGGTCCATCGCAACTTAGTTCAATTGTCGCACCAGGTGTAAAACTTCCACCTGCCATTATTTCTTTATGTGGATATCCTGGCATATTATCTGGAACAGGTACTACATAAGACTCAACAGGTGCTCCCTTTTGTACGCCTTGGCAGAATTTAATTAAATTTTCTTCTGTTTTTAGCTCTATTGTTTGAATAATATCTGCTCTTTTTTCATCAAACCTTGGGCTAATTCCTTCAAAACCGAATTTTTCTAGCATTCTACTTGCAAAAATCATTGATTTTAAAACTGATTTAACAACTTCTGGAGCCATAAAAATTCCTTTATAGTATGAAAGTAATTGATTAAAGTTTGCTCCCATATCTTTACCTACACAAGGTGCTGTCAATCTTTCAGCTATTGAATTTATATATTGCTTTTTACCTACAACATATCCTCCACTTGTTGCTATTCCTGCTCCTAAATTTTTCATTAATGAACTTACAAAAATATCAGCACCAACTTCTGTAGGTTCTTTATCTTCTACAAATTCTCCATAGCAATTATCCACCATAATAATTACATCTTCATTCACTTGTCTAATAACATTAATTACTTTTTCTATTTTGTCTATATTCAAACTTTTTCTTTGTGAATAGCCTCTTGAACGTTGGATTTCAACTAATTTAACATCTTTTCTTGATAATCTTTCTTTTATTTTTTCATAATCAAAATCATTTTCCACTAAGCTAATTTCTTCATATTTTATTCCATGTTTTATTAATGAGTTTTCGCTATCTCCACTCGTTCCGATAACACTTCTTAAAGTATCATATGGCTCTCCTGAAATACTAATCATTGTATCTCCATATTTTAATAATCCAAAAAGAGTAATTGTTAATGCATGTGTACCAGACATAATTTGTGGTCTAACTATAGCATCTTCTGCTCCAAATATTTGTGCATAAACCCTCTCCAATTTTTCTCTTCCGCCATCATAATATCCATAACCTGTTACTTCAATAAAATCTGATGTTGATACTTTATTATCTTGAAATGCTTTTAAAACTTTACTACTTGCTTTAAAGCAATTTTTTTCTAGATTTTCAAATATCGGTTTTAATTCCTTTTCAACTTCTTCAGCAGTATTAATAATTTCTTCTCTTATTCCAAATTCTTTATACATTTTTTCTCCATTTCTACACCAAAAAGTGGATACCATAAGGTGTCCACTTTTTGGTTTACTTATATTCTGAAACTGTTACCTTTTCTACTATAACATCTTCTACTGGAACGCTTAGTTCTCCATTTGAAGAATATGTTTTTTCTACATTAGCTATTTTATCTAGAACATTGAATCCTTCATATAATTGTCCAAATACTGTATATTTCATATATAATGAATAAATAGATCCTCCATATTTTTTATATTGTTCAATAAGATCGTTTGAATATCCACCTTGTTTTAAATAGCTTGCTTCTGTAACATCATAGTTTGCTTGTGTAATAAAATATTGACTACCGATACTATTTGGTAAACTAGACATTGCCATGCAAAGTGATCCTTTATATGGTACTAGAGATCTATCTAATTCTGTTCCAAATCCAGTTCCCCAAATACTTTCTCCACCATATCCTGTTCCTTCTGGATCTCCTCCTTGAATCATAAAGCCTTCAATTACTCTATGAAATTTTAATCCATCATAATATCCTTCTTTAGCATGTGTTACAAAATTCTCAACTGCTTTTGGTGCAATATCATTAAAGAATTTAAATTTCATTTCTCCATATCCTTTAACTTTTATTACAGCAATTGTCTCTCCCTTTTTAGGTTTAGACATTTGCTTTTCTGCAGCTTCTGCATAATTTACTTCCACTTTTTCTTCCTCCTCTTTTACTGTGTTGGTATCTTTTGATGTTGTGTTTGTTTTTGATGTAGTATTGCTACTTCTAATTACTACTTCTGTATTCTCTTCTGCTTTTTTTGTACATCCTGTTAAAATAATGCATGTTACGATTAGTAATACTACTATTAATACTAAATAAATCAATTTCTTCATTTTCCCTCCTCTATTTCTTATCAAAATATGAACTAATCTCTTCTAAATTATTAAAATTACACTGTCTAAAAATATCATATGCTACAATTGCAACTGCATTAGATAAATTTAATGATCTTAAAGTTTCACGCATTGGAATTCTAATTGTTTTACTCAAATATGATTTTAATACATCTTCTGGAAGGCCTTTTGTTTCTTTTCCGAATAATGCAAAAACCTCATCCATTTCAGAATAATCAATATCTGAATATACATTTTTCCCTTTAGTAGTTACAAAAAACATATTAGTTTCTTCTGGTTTATATTTTTCTAAAAATTCTTTAAAACTAGAATGTTCTTCTATTTCAAGTTTATCCCAATAATCTAATCCTGCTCTTCTTACAGCTTTTTCAGAAATAGAAAAGCCTAATGGATGAACTAAATGAAGTTTCGCGCCAAGCGCTGCACACGTTCTGGCTATATTTCCAGTATTTTGAGGAATCTCTGGTTCAACTAAAACAATATTAAGTTTCACTTTATATTACCTCATATTCTTTCAATACTTCATATACTTTGTCAACAGGTAATCCAATAACACTCATATAATTACCTTCTATTTTTTCTATGTATTTACAAAAACAACTTTGAATAGCATATGCTCCTGCTTTGTCATAAGGTCTTTCGTTATCTACATATTCAAATATTTCTTCATCTGTCATATCTTTTACTTTAATAGTTGTTTTTACAATGTCTTTATATTCTTCTGTTTTGTCATGATCTTCTATCAATATAGCTAGGCTAGTATAAACAGTGTGATATTCACCTTCTAATTCTTTAAGCATTCTAATTGCATCATCTCTATCTTTTGGTTTGCCATAAACCTTGTTGTCTTTTACAACTATCGTGTCTGCTCCAATAATTGCCCTATCGCCTTGTGTATTATTGTATACATCCAAAGCTTTTTCATAAGCAACTTCAATTGCTTGTTCTTCAACATTAGAACCACTTTGTATCTTTTTTTCTTTTTCACTTGGTAATACTTCAAAATCTATTTTTATTAAATCCATTAATGCTGCTCTTCTAGGTGATTGTGATGCTAAAATAACTTTCATATTTATCCCTCTTTTTTTCAAAATCTTCTTATATTATATATACTAAAAACTTAAGTGTCAATTATAATAAATCTTATGTTTAAAAATAGGAATTATTATCGATTTGTCTTGTAATCGACTTTTTGAAATATTACATTTTTGTTAAATTTGTTTTTTCTATTGCAATGATTTTTTTCATATGTTAGAATTTGATTCAGTCAACAAATGATAAATTTTTATTAAATAAAAATTTTTTTGACCCGGAGGTAAAAAAATGGAAGTTGAACAATGGCAAGATTTTAATTTGGGTACTTGGCAAGACGAAATTGATGTAAGGGATTTTATACAAAAAAATTATACCCCTTATGAAGGAGCTGCAACATTTTTAGCCATGCCTACAAAAAGAACAGAAAAACTATGGAATCAAGTATTGGATTTATATAAAAAAGAAAAAAAAGCTGGTGGAGTGCTTGAAATATCTAATGATATTAGTTCTACAATTTCAAGCCATGATGCTGGATATATAGATAAAAGTTTAGAACAAATTGTTGGTCTTCAAACAGATAAACCATTAAAAAGAGCAATCATGCCAAATGGTGGAATTAGAATTGTTGAAAAATCATGTGAAAGCTATAATTCAAAAGTATCTGATAAAATTGAGGACATTTTTCATAACTACAGAAGAACTCATAATGATGGGGTTTTTGCTGTGTATACTCCAGAAATTAGAGCAGCAAGATCTTCTCATCTTATAACTGGCCTTCCAGACGGTTATGGTCGTGGTAGAATAATTGGTGATTATAGAAGAATTGCTCTTTATGGTGTCGATTTTCTTATAGAAAAGAAAAAAGAAGACTTAAAAAGCTTAGAATTGTCTTCTATCACTGAAGAATCTATCAGATGTCGTGAAGAACACTATGATCAAATATCTGCTTTAGAAGAATTAAAAATAATGGCAAATAAATATGGTTTTGATATTTCAAAACCTGCTTCAAATGCAAAAGAAGCAGTTCAATGGACTTATTTTGGTTATTTAGGTTCAATTAAAGAACAAAATGGTGCTGCAATGAGTTTAGGAAGAACATCTACTTTCTTAGATATTTATTTTGAAAGAGATTTAAAACATGGATTAATTACTGAAGAAGATGCTCAAGAAATTATGGACCATTTTGTAATGAAACTTAGAATGGTTAGATTTTTAAGAACTCCTGAATACAATGAATTATTCAGTGGTGATCCAGTTTGGGTAACCGAAAGTATTGGTGGTATGGGAACTGATGGTAGACCTTTAGTTACAAAAAACTCATTTAGAATCCTTCACACTCTAGAAACATTAGGACCAGCTCCAGAGCCAAATCTAACAGTGCTTTGGTCTACACGTCTTCCTAAAGGTTTTAAAGATTATTGTTCAAAATTATCTATAACAACAAGTTCTATACAATACGAAAATGATGATTTAATGAGAGACTACTGGGGAGATGATTATGGAATAGCATGTTGTGTTAGTGCAATGAGAATTGGTAAACAAATGCAATTTTTTGGGGCTAGAGCAAATCTTGCTAAAACACTACTTTATGCTATTAATGGTGGTAGAGATGAAAAAACTGGAACACAAGTTACAGATAAATTAGTACCTGTTACTTCTGAATATTTAGATTTTGATGAAGTATGGGAAAAATTTGATAAAATGTGTGACTGGGTTGCAAGAGTATATGTAAATGCACTTAATATTATTCATTACATGCATGACAAATATGCATATGAAAAATTAGAAATGGCTTTACATGATAAAGAGGTTTATAGAACAATGGCAACTGGAATAGCCGGATTATCAATTGTTGCCGATTCATTTTCTGCTATGAAATATGCCAAAGTAAAAGTAATAAGAGATGAAACTGGACTTGCTGTTGATTATGAAATTGAAGGTGACTACCCTAAATATGGGAATGATGATGATAGAGTTGATAAAATAGCTGTAGATATTATAAAAATGTTTATTAAAAAAATAAAGAAGCAACCAACTTATAGACATTCTTCTCCTACTATGTCAATTCTAACAATCACATCAAATGTTGTTTATGGAAAGAAAACTGGTAATACTCCTGATGGAAGAAGAGATGGAACTCCTTTTGGGCCAGGAGCAAACCCAATTCATGGAAGAGATACTCATGGTGCTTTAGCAGTATTAAATACAATTGCAAAACTTCCATATAAATATGCTCAAGATGGTATTTCATATACATTTGCTATCACACCAAATACTCTAGGAAAAGATGAGCGTTCAAGAGTAACTACATTAACAGCAATGCTAGATGGTTACTTTAGTAAATTTAGTCACCACATTAATGTAAATGTATTTGATAGAAAACTTCTAGAAGATGCTATGGAGCATCCCGAAAAATATCCTCAACTTACAATTCGTGTTTCTGGATATGCTGTCAATTTCACAAAATTAACTCGTGAACAACAATTAGATGTTATTAATAGAACTATTCATGAAAAAATATAAATGGAGATTATATGATTGGAAAAATTCATTCAATTGAAACATTTGGAACTGTTGATGGTCCAGGGATAAGATACATTATATTTATGCAGGGATGTATTTCAAAATGTAAATATTGCCATAATAGAGACACTTGGGATCAAACATGTGGAATAGAAAAAACAACTTCTGAACTAATAAAAAACATAAAAAATTATAAAGCTTATATGGACAGTTCTGGAGGTGGTGTCACAGTTTCTGGTGGAGAACCCCTTTTACAAGCAGAATTTATAACTGAACTATTTAAAAAGCTAAAAGAATTAGGTTATAATACATGTTTAGATACATCTGGATGTTTACCTATATCAGATAAGATAAAAGAATTATTAAAATACACAGATACTGTTTTACTAGACATTAAACATATTGATAACGAAAAAGCCTTGAAATTAACAGGACTTTCAAATAAAAACAATTTAGATTTTGCAAAATATTTAAGTAAGCAAAATATTCCTGTTTGGATTAGACAAGTATTAGTTCCAGGATATACAGATGATCCAAATGATTTAAAAAAATTAAAAGCTTTTATTGATACATTATCTAATGTACAAAGAGTTGAAATCTTACCATATCATGATTTAGGTAAATCAAAATGGGAAAAGCTTGGTGTTGATTACGAGTTAAACGATATTAGAATTCCAACAGATGATGATATACAAAAAGCAAAAGATATTTTAAATATAAATTAGCTAATACGAAATTTCGTATTAGCTAATTTAATATTTTATATACTTTTTCATTGTGTATTTTATATCTTTTGAACTTAAATATCCTACTCTATCTTTATCAACTAATCTTAAAAACTCTTCTGCATAAATAACCCTATTAGAAATTTCGTACCCTTTTACCATGAATTTTCCAAATCCTGTAAGTATTGCTGTAATATCTGTTAAACACTCATTTTCTACTCTTTCTTTTAGTCTAATGTCATTTGATAATAATAAATGGTGACAGCATTCGTGTGCTAATGTTGAAATAACAGTTTCATAAATCATATCATTTCTCACACAAATATACACCTTTGCCTTCGGTTTATTTCCTTTTTCATAATACATTCCAGCATAACCATAACTCTTTTTGCTAGACAGATACTCTATTTCAAAATCTAGTTCTTCCCTTTTTATATTTAAGTGATTTAATATTTTACAAAACAATTCTTCCAAATACTTCTCAGAAAATCTTGAATACTTCAAATGTCTTTCAAGTTCTTGGTCAACTTTAAATTCACCAAAACTTCCAATAGACTTTTCTATCAATTTTTCTTTCGCAAATTCTATATATTTGTTAATATCTTCATTACTAACTTTTCTTTTATTAAGCCCTTGCTTTTTTAAATTATTAATACTTCTATTATTTTTGTTAGTAACACTAAGCAATGAGAAAAAATATTTTAGATAATATCTAAAATCATATATTAAATATATAATTATTACAGACACGCTAACTATTATAAAATACTTCATAACTTATATTATATCATACTTCTACAACTTAATCAATTAAAAACTCCCCTACATCTAGTAAGAGAGCTTTTGTTTTAATAACCTGTTACAGGCAATTTTTTTATATTTTTAACTTCGTATTTTTCAACTTCATAGCTTGGGCTTACTTCTACAACCTCAAATGTTTTCTCATATTCCTGTACTTCTTTTACAACATTATTTAAAGTAAATTCATATTCTTCATTTAAATCTAAATCTATTTCTGCTAAATCAGTATATAAATTGTAGTTTTCCAATGTTTCAGTTTCTTTTAAATAGTATTTTCCAGGTAACATATTTTCTAACACTATTTCTCCATTGTCATCTGTGATTAATTCATCTTTAACTACTTCTTTATTAGAATTTAAAAGTTGAAATTTTACACCAGCTAACCTATTTTCTGTACCATATTCTTTTTTAACTACTGTTAATTTAGTAATGTTCTTAAAATATTTTTCGGTTAGTTTAGTTTCAAGCGTTTCAAACGTATATCCAGTTAGAGCATAATCTTGTGTGCCTGGTACACTTGTTGATCCATAAACAACTGGTTTTGTTTCTAAATTAGCTTTAGCCTCAATTTCGAACTTATCTTCCTTTAGCATATTTTGTATAGGAATTATTATTTTAAACTTCTCTCCTACTCCAAAGTTGCTTTTTTCTTTATTGTTCATATTTGTAATTTTGGTTTCTTCTGGAATAGACCCACTTAATTTTATTTCATAATTACCTGATGGAACATTTGATATTAAATGATATATTTTGCTTACACAATTAGCATCTTTTGAATCAATAGTCCAATTTTGACTTTCACTTTCTATTCCAACTTCAGGGTTTTGAACCATATTTTCAGAAGAATTTCGAGCATTATTTACTATATTTAAATAAATCTGATAAGTACGTCTTCCACTATCTGTATTTACAGCACCATAACTTGAAGTATCTCTATTATAAAGCATTGTATATACAGCATGTTTTGTAGCTGTAAAAGCCTCTTGCTCATTTGCTGCTCCTAATTCCGCAACAGATTTATATGGGAATCCATTAATAATTGCTCTCCATACATTTACATCTTGTATTTTGCTTCCACCATTAACTGTATAGCTTGTAGTCTCAATTCCAGGTTTTGTTACATCTAAACAATACGCAGGATAATGTCTACCATCTTTTTCAAGTGCAATATATGTAGTTTTTACAGGATTACCATTGTAAGTTAAATATCTTTCACATTCACCAAGTGAAACTAAACTCTTTTCTCCTATCTCAAATGCAAAGCTATTGTAAAATGTACTAATACTAATTAAAAATAATAAAGTTATTATAAATATTTTTGTTTTTATTCTATTCATTCTTTCTCCTTTTCTATTGCTTGAATGCACCTTCTTTTTTCTGGTACATTTTCTACACATGTAATTAATGTTATTTTATTCTCATTTGTATTTTCTAAAAGAGTCCAGTCAGTATCATTTATAATTGTAATTAATGAGACTTTATAAATTTTCTTTTTTCCATGTACTATATAAATAATTTCATCATTAAGATTTAATTCTTTTAATCTTGAAAAATAATTTACATCATAGCCTCTGTTATGCGCTGCAAGGCAAACATTTCCATCTTCTAATTGACTTTCTTCAAAATGTCCAACATATTTATTTAATATTGCATCTGTTGTCCCTTCAGCTATATTGGCAACTAATCCTATTTTAGGAATTTCTAATTGCCAAAGATTTTCATATGTTTCCTGCTGGACTACTTTTACTTCAATATTATTACTTACTTCCATATTAGCATTTAAAGAAATATTTGCAGTCCTAAAGAAAACTGCATGAAAAAATAATGTCATTACAATACTAAAAATGAAAGACAGTAAATTAATATTGTTTTTGGTATAACTAAAACAATCTTTCACCTCCTATATTCAGTTTTTTGTTTTTTGAAATTTGGTCAAGAAAAGTGACCAATAGAAATTAAATTTATTTGAAATAAATTTTAAATATAATACTACGTTTTTTTGAGTTTGTAAAGTACTAAAATAAAAAAAGGATTTATTTTATAAATCCTTTTTACATTAAGTTTTAATTTCCTTCTTTTACTTCAAAATAAAACTCTACACCATCTTTTTTATTTGTAACACCATATTTGCTATTATATTTTGTCATAATCGCTTTTACTAATGCTAATCCTATACCTGTTCCGCCTTTTGATCTATCTCTTGACTCATCAACTTTATAAAACCTTGTCCATATTCTACTTAGATTTTCTTGAGAAATATTTTTACCTGTATTAAAAACTGAAACTCTTACTTTCTTATCTTCCTTTCCTTTTTTAATACTAATTTTTATTAACTTTTTATCTTCTACTTTTTCAGCATTTTTTATAGCATTTGTAAAATAATTTGTTACTACTTGATTAATATAAAAATCATCAGCATATACCATTACTGGTCCATCAGTTTTGAATTCGATTTCTATATTTTGCTCATTTAAAACCACTTGTGAATTTTTTATTACTGAATTAATTAATTCTACTATATCAAAATTTGTATCATTAAATTTTCTATCTTCATATTCTAATTTCATCAACTCCAAAAGTCTTTTAACAAGTTTATCCATTTTGTTAGATTCATCTAATATTACTTCTGAGTAAAATTTTCTATTTTCTTCATCTGTATTTACGTTTTCAACCAATCCTTCTGCATATCCCTGAATTAATGCAATTGGAGTTTTAAGTTCATGAGAGACATCTGAAATAAACTGTTTTCTCATTTCATCAATTTTTGATTTTTCTTCAATATCTCTTTCTAGTTCTGAATTACTAACCTTCAATTGTTCTATTGTTTCTTCTAGCTTATCTGATAATGTATTAATACTCTTTCCAAGTTCATTTATTTCATCTTCATTATCATTAATTCTATATTTTCTCTTAAAATTTAAGTTACTCATTTCATTTGCTATTTCATTTAGCTCTTCTATTGGTTTCGTAAATTTTTCAGCAATTATCATTATTGTAAATCCACCTAAAATAACAACCGCAAAACCCATTATAAGAATAACTCTATTTGAAATATTAACATTATTTTGAATATGAGTAATTGGAGTTCTTATATATAACATCTCTCCTGAGTCTAATTTTGATTTTAATAATATATAGTCTATTCCATCTTTTTTGTCCACTATTCTTCTAATAGTTAATCCATTTTTGGAATACATATAGTCAGATTTATTGAATATGCTGTAATCTATATCATATTGAATATCATTAATTGTTCCAAATTCAGAAACATAATTTTTATTACTTAAGAACATTTCTGCTTCGCCATTTTCAATTACTATTTCAATATTGTGATTAGTAGATTTCTTTTCTAATTCTAATTTGTATTTATCGTTTTCATCATTTAGTCTTGAAACATTTTGATTAATCTCCTCATAAGTTTCTAAAAACATATTATTAGTTGAATAATAATAGTATGTTTCTAGTACTACACTATTAATTACAATAAAGAACAAAATAATAATTAGAATAACAGCAGCTAAAGTAAGAAACAATTTCGCACGAACTGATTTTAATATTTTATTTACCATAAATTCCTCTATTTTATCTCAAATTTATATCCTATTCCTCTAATAGTTTGTATATGTTTTCCCTTTTTACCCAACTTATGTCTAATCTTTTTTATATGACTATCAATAGTTCTTGAATCTCCATAATAATCATAATTCCAAACTGTATTTAGTATTTTATCTCTTGATAATGCAATATTCTCATTATCTAATAAATACTTTAGTAATTCATATTCCCTAAAACTTAATTCAATAAGTTTACCATCTACTGTAACTGTTCTTCCTTCGTTATCTATTACAATTCCATCATAATCTTTTAGTTCTTTTTCTTCAGGTTTTGCTCTTCTTAAAATTGCTTCAACTCTTGCAACTAATATCTTTGGACTAAATGGTTTAGTAATATATTCATCTACTCCAAGTTCAAATCCAAATAGTTCATCTTGTTCTTCTGCTCTTGCTGTAAGCATTACTATTGGAAGTTTTTTATCTTCTTGACGAATATGACGTAAAACTGACCAACCATCTAATTTTGGCATCATAACATCTAGTAATATTAAATCAATTTTGTTTTTGTTTTCATTATAAACACTTAGTGCCTTTTCTCCATCTTCTGCTTCTAAAATACTAAAATTCTTTTGTACTAAAAAGTCTCTTATAAGTTTTCTCATTCTTGCTTCATCATCTACTACTAAAATTGTTTTATCACTCATATGAAATATACCTCCAATAATACTACATATATTTATATACTATTTTTATGTTTTTTGTGTGAATTATAGCAAATTTTTAAGTTCTTCTAAATTTTTTCTGAAGTATTCAAAAGCTTTTTCATATGTTTCTTCTTTTTCTAAGTCAACATCAACCATTTTTAATAGTGTTAAAGAATCTTTAGATCCTCCTTGACTTAACATATTTATATACCTATCTACATACCCTTCTTCTCCTGATAATATTTTACTTGCAATAACAATAGCAGAAGTAATACCAGTAGCATATTTATATACATAAAAGCAACTATAAAAGTGAGGGATTCTTGCCCATTCATATTTTATTTCTTCATTAATAGCACATTTTTCTCCAAAATATTTTTTTACTAAATCATAATAAATAGAGTTTAAACTTTCTGCATTTAAACTTTCACCATCTTCCACTTTACTATGAACAATTTCTTCAAATTCTGCAAACATAGTCTGTCTTATTAATGTTGCTCTAATTGTATCTAATTGTTCATTAATTAATGCAGCTTTTCTTTTTGAGTCTTGTTCTTTATTAATTAAATAATTAGCAAGCAAAATTTCATTTACAGTTGAAGCAACTTCTGCAACCATAATTGTATAATTTGCATTAATTACATTTTGATTTTTTCCAGAATAATAACTATGCATTGAATGTCCTAATTCGTGAGCAATAGTAGATACGTCTCTTGATGAATTAATATAATTTAGCAAAACGAATGGATGTAATCCATAGATTGAAACACTATATGCTCCACCTCTTTTGTTTTCTTTTTCATAAACATCTAACCATCTATTTTCAAAAGCTGTTTTTAACATACTAATATATTTTTCACCTAATGGATTTAATCCATCAAGTACCATTTGTTTTCCTTCTTCATAAGAAATCTTTCTATCTTCAACATCTAATGTATTAACATACACATCATACATATTTAATTTTTCTTTTCCTAGTAACTTAGCTTTCAAATCCATATATTCATGATTCAAATATAAATATTTGTTCATTTGAGACACTAAAGTTTTATATACTCCAACATTAGAATCATCATTATCTGTGGCCGCATCTAACGAAGACTCATAATTTCTTAATTTGCTAGATATTGTTCTCTGTTTTACTCTAGTTAAATATAATTCTGTAATTGTATTAATATGTTTTTTATATATTTCATACATTGATTCAAATGCTTGTTTTCTAATATTTTCATCTTTGTTCATTAAATAGTTTGAAAACAATGCAGCATTCATTTTTAAATGCTCACCATTTCCATCTATAACATCTTTAAACTCTAATTCTGTATTTGTAAAAATATCATAAGTATTCTCTGCCGCTCCAAACACTTCTGAATATTTTGCAAGTATTTCTTCTACTTCCTCAGTTAAAATATGCTTTTTACTTTTGATAAGATCTTTTATTATTTTTTCATATTCTTTCATTCTAGGATCTTCTAGATATGACTCTAAAACTGAATCTTCTATTTTACTCATTTCTGGTGAAATAAAACTTTCCGCTTCTGAAAATTCAGCAGTAATTTTTTCAACTCTTTTGTATAATTTTATGCTTTCTTGGTTAGCCATGTCTTGATGATATTTCATCATAGAATAAACATATATTCTTTCATGCCACTCAAGTGCTTTTTCAAGTGTTTTATAGCAATTATAAACCTCATCTACTCCACTAGCTAATTTTCCTCTATAGCTTTTTACATTCTCTATATAACTATATAATTCACCTATTGCCCACTCAAGTTTGCTTTCATCTTCAAAAATCTCTTTTAGATTCCATGTATTTTTCTCTTCCATTTTCCCTCCTTTGTTTATACGTTATATTCTACCAAACTTTTATTTTTTAATCAATGACTTTTGCAGACACGTTCCAAAATCAGCTTGGCTTTTAGCAAATGTCTTTTTAAAATCTTTACTTTCTAGATTTCTGTGATATAATGTAGATACAATTTGACAAAGAGGTGTGTTTTATGAAATTAAATTCAGACGACCAGACTTTAGCAGAAAGCAAAATTCTTCTTTTATACATAATAGATAAAGTCGGAAAACCAATTTCTCATAACGAGTTATTAGAATTAGTTACTTCTATTGTAGATATGAATTATTTCTATTTTGAACAATTTTTATTAGATTTAATAGAAGATAACTATATTATTAAATATGAACAGGACAGCATGCAAATATATGAGATTACTCCTGATGGTAAAAATGCAATAAATCTAACAATAGACATTGTCCCAGGTATATTAAAATTAGAAGTTGATAGCAAATTTAAAGAAAACTTAGACACTATCAAGGATAAATATTCCATCTCTGCAGAGTATTCTCCAATTTCAGAAAAATCATTTTCAATTAGATGTAAAATTATTGAAAATAATTCCATTATTTTTGATTTAGAAGCTGATGCAGGGTCTGGAGAGCAAGCTAAAAAAATAGTTGAAAATTGGAACAACAATGCAGCAGAAATATATCCAAAGATTTTAGAATTATTAATAGATAATAAATAGTTTTTTTATTTATTAAATTTTAAATGAAACTTTTTATTGAAAAATATTGAATTTAGAAATAATAAAAAAATAAGATGAGAGATATTCAGCTATGCTGAAAGGGACTCATCTTATTTTTTATTATTTCTATGAAAATATTTTGATTAAAAAGTGTAATGCAAATTCAATAAATTATTAAATCAAAAAATATTTATAATTTATTCTGGCTTCTAAAAACTTCGTACATTATTATACTTGTTGCAACTGCTGCATTCAGGCTTTCTGTTTTTCCAATCATTGGAATTTTTATTTTTTCTGATGCTTCTTGTAAAACTTCTTCAGATACTCCATTTGCTTCATTTCCAATTATAATTGCTGATTTCTCATAATTAATATCATAAATACTTTTATCTGTTTTTAAATCAGTTGCATATACTTTAATTCTATGTTTTTTTAATTCCTTTATTGTTTTTACTAAATTGTCTGTTTCAATCACTCTAACTCTATAAATTGCTCCCATTGTTGATCTTACTACTTTAAGGTTATAAATATCTGCACTTCCTTTTGAAACTATGATTTGTTTTAAATTTAAGCTATCAGCAGTTCTTAAAATAGTTCCCATATTTCCAGGATCTTGCACATTATCTAAAATTAAGAAATTAGAAGCATTAAAATCAATTTTGCTTTCTGAGTTTACTGGTTTTTCTAAAATTGCCATAATTCCCTGTGGATTTATAACATCAGTAATAGTATTAAAAACCTTCTCAGATACATAAATGCAATCTAATTTTGCAATTTCATACATTAATTCACTAGGAAGCACACCTTCGTTTTTACAATCATCACAAATAATAACTTGTTTTATTTTCATTTTTTCATCTATAGCTTCTTGAATCATTTTTATTCCTTCAACTATAAATTCATTGTATTCTTCTCTGTACTTCTTTTCCTTTAATTTTTTAATGTGTTTTACAATTTCATTGTCTTTACTTGTAATTACCATATAAATCACCTTTTCTTTATTATTATTTTAATTTTATTATAAATTATTCAAATTATCAACTTGGTTTCTTATGTGTACCTAAAATCATTGATTCTAGTACCAATTTGTGGTATAATAGTGTTTATGGAAGAAATTCCAAATAATACTAAAGGAGGGAACACTCCCATGAATGCAATCGAAAGCATCATGGAACAGCTTCGGGAACTCTTCCCAGAAGCACAAGTGAATCTTAATGATGAAGAACTTCTCATTAGGTTCACCAGCACGCATATCTCCACCGAAAAGATCAGCAAAATTGAAGAGATTCTTTTTTTCAAGGGAAAATTAGTCTCAAATTCAAAAAAACTGATCAATGTTGAAAACGGTACGCTTCATGTCAATTTGAAAAACTGGGGGGTTTTTTACAGAGCATATCTCTACCTTCAGAGTATTGGCATAATAGCAAGTATTGCTGAAATCAACATCATCGGTGGCTGTGAAATTGCGTTTGTGATCTCTAACTATCTTTGCGCTAGTCAATTGGATAATCTCCAAAATATTGTTAATGAGGAACTTGGTATCCACCTTGTAAATCATGACAGTATTCGTGTCTTCGGAGGAAGGTCCGTACGCAACATGTACATCAATTGTGCCAAGCGCTGATATAGTACAGATTGGGTTCCCACTCCCCAGTAATCGCAAGTGCATTGCTGGGGAATTTTTTTATAATTTGACTAAAAATTCTTTACACTCTTCCAATATATTTTTTCTATCTAATAATTTATATGTTATATATGGATCTTTTGCAGGAGAAAACTTTATTCTATTTCTAAATGTTTTCATTAATTTATCAACCACGTCAAAATTAAATGTATCACTTTCAAAATAAAATACTACATTCTCATTTCTCTGTGCTATTTTTAATATATGTTTTTCTCTACATAAATTCTTTATCCTTGCTATATCCAAAAGATTTTCAATCTCATATGGCATCTGGCCATATCTATCTAATACTTCATCTGTAACATTTTGTATATCTTCTTCATTTTTGCAAAGTGCTATATTTTGATAAACTTCAATTTTTTGACTTGAGTTTTCAATGTAATCATCTGGTATATAACTTGTAACATCCAAATCTATTTGTACATCTACTTCTTCTACGATATTTTCTCCTCGAATTTCGTGTACAACTTCATCTAATAACTGACAATACATATCATATCCTACTTGCTCCATATGGCCGTGTTGAATTTCACCCATTAAACTTCCTGCACCACGAATTTCTAAATCCCTCATAGCAATTTTAAATCCAGAACCAAATTCAGTAAATTCTTTGATTGCTTTTAAACGTTTATCAGCCACTTCTGTAATCATTTTATCTCTTTTATAAGTTATATATGCATATGCTTGTTTGTCAGATCTTCCAACTCTACCTCTTATTTGATAAAGCTGTGCTAATCCTAGTCTATCCGCATTTTCAACAATGATTGTATTTGCATTTGGAATATCAATACCAGATTCTAAAATTGTAGTACAAACTAAGACATTATACTCACCATTTATAAAGTCTTGCATAATGTTTTCAAGATCAGTTCCGTTCATTTTTCCATGTGCAAAAGTAACCTTGGCTCCTTCTACAAGTTCTGATATTTCATTCGCCTTTCTTTCTATTCCTTCAACATTATTATATAAATAAAATACCTGACCACCTTTTTCTATTTCTCTAGTAATTGCTTCTCCTATCACCTCTTTGTCATATTCTAATACATATGTTTGAACAGGTTTTCTGTTTTGTGGTGGCTCATAAATAACAGACATATCTCTCATTCCTACAATAGACATATGTAGTGTTCTTGGGATAGGCGTTGCTGTCATTGTTAAAACATCTATATTGCTTTTTAGCTCTTTTATCTTCTCTTTATCTTTTACGCCAAATCTATGCTCTTCATCAATAATTAAGAATCCTAAGTTTTTAAATTTGACATCTTTACTTAAAATTCTGTGTGTTCCAACCAATACGTCAATTTCACCAAGTTCAACTTTTTTTAGTATTTCACTTTGCTCTTTTTTTGTTTTAAACCTATTTAATAATTCTATTCTTATAGGATATTCTGACATTCTGTTTTTAAACTCTTCATATTGTTGCTGTGCTAAAATAGTTGTTGGAACTAGATAAGCAACTTGTTTTTGATCCATTACTGCTTTAAAAGATGCACGAATTGCTACTTCAGTTTTACCATATCCAACATCTCCACAAAGAAGCCTATCCATTGGTCTAGGTTTTTCCATGTCTTTTTTTACTTCTTCTATACATCTTAATTGATCATCTGTTTCAACATATTTAAAACTATCCTCAAATTCTTGTTGCCAAGGTGTATCTTTTGAAAAAGCAAATCCCTCAATCTTTTGTCTTTGAGCATATAATCTAATTAAATTTTCTGCAACTTCTCTTAAATTATTTTTTACTTTTTCTTTTGTTCTGTCCCAATCTTTAGAATCTAACCTATTTAATCTTGGTCCTATTTTCTCCGGACCGATATATTTTCTAATATTATCTAATGAATTTGTTGGAATATATAACACATCTTGATCTTTATACTCAAGCTTAATATAGTCTTTAGTAATTCCATCAGCTTTGATTGTGTTTACACCAATAAATTTTCCAATTCCATGTGTCTTATGAACAATGTAATCACCTTCTTTTAAGTCTTCAAATATTACTTTTTCTCCTTCTCTAAATACTGAAGGAGTTTTTAATTTCTTTTTTATTTTATTTTCAAATAATTCTTCTGTTGAAAATACAATTAAATTAAAGTCAAAAGCTTCAAAACCACATGATAAAGCCCCGGGAGTTATATTTACTACCCCCAGGTTAATATCATCTTCTAATATTTCAAAATATCTATTTGGTATATTTTTTTCTAAAAGTAATGTGGACAATTTTCTACAATTTTCAGGGCTTCCGCCAAGGATTACTGTTTGTTTTCCTCGCTTAATTGCTTCTTGTAATTCCTCAAACAATAAATCCATTGAACTACGAAAAAAGTTGACCTCCCTATAGCTAAAGCTATATCCGTTTCTTTTTGCATGCATACTTTGTTTATCCACGAAGCCAATATCTTGTTTTTCAAGATATATTGTTTGTTTTTTCTGTAAACTCTCAGAAAATTTAATGTAATCATCCATTTTAGTTAAATTACTAGGAACAATTTTATTCTTCTCTAGTAAATCTTTTATTAAATTACTGTTATCTTTACTAATATTTTCAGCTCTTGCCTTTACCTTTGCTATTTCATCTATAAATACTATGCAATCTTCTTGCAAATAATCTAAAAGTGTATCAGACTTTTCATAAAAGCAATCAAAATATTTATCTATTTTTGTGATAAAATCGCCATTTTTTATTTGATATATATCATCTTGTACTTTTTCTCTGACAGATTTTGGATATATTTTATCACTAATTTTTTCACAAACTGTGTCTACATCTGTTTCTAATAAAAACTCATATGATGGAAAAATTTCGATTTCTTGAAGCATTTCTGTTGTCCTTTGTGTAGCAACGCTAAACTTTCTAATAGAATCTATTTCATCTCCCCAGAACTCAATTCTTACACCGCTTGTTTTTGATGTTGCAATATCAACAATTCCACCTCTTACACTAAACTGGCCTTTTCCTTCAATTAAATCATATCTTTCATAACCAAGTAAAACAAGTTTTTCTTTAAGAACTTCTAAATCAAAAGTATCTCCTACTTTAAGATTCATAACATTCTTATATAAGCTTTCTTTTGTAATCATTTTTTGCATAGCTGCTTCTATTGTTGTTACTATTATTTGATTATCATTTTTTACTAATCTGTTTAACACAGAAATTCTATCATAAATTGTATCTTTACTTTCTGCAATATAATCAAAGCTTAATACATCTCTTTTAGGAAATAGTTTTACTGTATCTTTAAAGTACGCTAAGTCTTTAATTATCTTTCTAGCCTGCATTTCATTATAAGTAATAATGCAAATAGGTTTTTCTGAATAAAATGCTGTGCTATATGCCAAGTGTATTTTACCGCTATCAGTAAGACCAGAAAGCATTATAGGACTTGTGCCTTTTTTTACATTGAAAATATAGTCATTAAACTTTTTTATATTTGGTAATGTTTTGACTAGTGAATTCATGTACTCATTCCCTCTCTTTAATTTTTTTAAAAATATGGTTTCCATTATATAATATTTTTATGAGATTTTCAACAGTTTCATGAATAAAAAGTCAAAAATATATTATTTTATAGCTATTTTATGAGTAAAAAGTTGAAGACGTTTCCCCAGTTGAGGAAACGCCTTCCAATCTCAAACCTTTGTTACAGCAGGCTTGAGATTAGGTCCAGGAGATTATACTGACTGTATATTGAAACCATGATCAACGAAACTGTTGCCATGATCTTGATGAGAATATCCAGGGACGGACCAACAGTGTCCTTCAGCGGATCACCAACCGTATCACCAACTATTGCAGCAAAGTGAATCGGCAGTCCTTTTAGTCCCTTGGCTTCAATCGCCTTCTTGGAATTATCCCATGCACCGCCAGCATTTCCACAGAAAATTGCAAGGAAAATTGCGACAAGTGTTTCACCAATGAGGATGCCAGCAACAAACAGTGGGCCCATAATAAAACCACTTATTGTCGGAACCAAAATTGCAATAAGCACAGGCAATTTCATTTCGCTTAATGCACCCTGAGATGATATTTCAATGCATCTCTTGTAATCAGGTTTTACGCCTTTTACTCCTTCTCTTAACCCTACTATCTCCCTAAACTGTCTTCTAACTTCATCTACCATCTTTTGGGCAGCCTTGCTGACAGCTTCCATAAGGAGTCCAGAGAAGTAGAAAGTAATGGCTCCACCGACTAACGCTCCCACTAAGCACAGCGGATTCATAAGGTTGAAAACGATATCTTCTGTGACAGGTGTAAACGTATACATAAAGCTGATCATCAGCGATACTGTCGCATAAGCAGCAGAGCCGATGGCAAAGCCTTTACCCATAGCAGCTGTGGTATTTCCTTCAGCATCAAGCCTATCAGTAATAGCTCTTACAAAAGAATTTAAGTGAGCCATTTCAGCAATGCCACCTGCATTATCGCTAATAGGTCCATAAGTATCCACTGATACTGTGGCAGATACAAATGACAACATACCGACTGCAGCCATTGCAACACCGTAGAATTCCAAAACTGCATATGACAATAACATTCCTGCACCCAGGATTACCACTGGCATGAGATTAGACTTCATACCAACTGCAAGACCTTGTACAATAGTAACTGCTGCACCTTCCTCAGCTGATTCTGCCAGTTTCTTTGTAGGTCTGTAATCGTAACTAGTATAATATTCAGCAGCTCGCCCAATGGCTACGCCACTTACCACACCGATTATGATAGCTACACATGGAGAAAATACACCTAATCTGAATGGAAGTTCTCCAAAGTTTTCGCCTGAAAACAGAACTATGCTCAAAACCACAGCAGAAACGCCTGTTAGCCCAGCCGAAAGCCATGTGGCTACATTAAGCTCCCTATGAGGATTGTCTCCGTCAGCTTTAAGAAATGCATATGCCAATCCAATAATACAGGAAAGCAAGCCTGCACCACAAACTAAAATTGGGAATAAATACATTTTTTCGAACAGGCTCTCGCTAAATGGCATCCCTTTAGCCTTATAGGTAATAAATAGATGCATCGCAAGAATAATTCCTGATACGATAGCTCCCATATAGCTTTCAAGCAGGTCACTACCCAGTCCAGCGGTATCGCCAACATTATCGCCTGTGCTATCAGCAATAGCCGCAGCATTTCTGTAGTCGTCTTCACCAATACCTTCCTCACCTTTACCAACAAGATCAGCTCCCATGTCTGCAGCTTTTGTATAAATTCCACCACCGACACGGTTAAACAATGCAATAACAGAGCATCCCAAAGAATAAGAAGACAATGTCATTCCAAACGGAACAAACGAGATTCCGCACCAGTTTTTCTCAGCACTGAGGATGCGTATTTGGTCTTTAAACAGTGCAAACACAATTATAAGGCCAAGAAGAGCAAATGAACTCACGCACAACCCCATTACTGATCCACCACGTAGTGCAACTTTTAAGGTTTTTCCAATGCTATTAGTTTTTAATGCCGTATTTGTGACGCGCACATTAGCATAAGTAGACATGCGCATTCCAACATATCCAGCAGCTCCACTAAAAACGATTCCCAGGAGGAACGATATCGCGCTCGATATTGACAGAAAAGCTCCAAATAACACAGTCAACACAGCGACAACTTTTATCAGCACTTTATATTCGCTGTACAAAAAAGCGAGTGCGCCAATCCGTATTGAGTTTGCAATATCAGCCATTTCCTCCGTTCCTTCATTGAGCCTCTTGACTTTCCAGAAATTGTACGCCGCATAAACAACGCCTAATCCTGAAACGCCAAGCACAGGTATAAGACCTATCACAGTGAACCCTCCTTTGCTTGACATTCTTAGTAGTAATAAGTTACAGGGGTACCTTCGACGTTTGCTATCCTCCTCTCATCTCCATAGCCTATATTTATAAAATCCATTACTGGACTTCACCATTTTACCACATTTTAAGCTTTTTTTCAATATTTTTACACAAATAAAAAAGTTTCAGAATTTTCTGAAACTTTTTTTGTAAACTAATTCTATTATTTTTATTATTTTTTTTCTTTAGCCAAAATAATTATTCTATACATTCCATCATCTGTTGCTGTTTGTAATGAAATTTCTCTTCTACCTTCTGTATCCCTAGTAAAATAACTTGCATCATTTGCGTCTGTTGCATATTTATTATATATTTCATATGTAACTTTTCTTCCAGTAGAATCTGTAATATATATTAAATCTCCTTCTTCTAAATCTTTATTATTAGAAAAGAAAAGTCCATTACGATAATTCATTCCATATAAAACATTATTTCCTACTTCATTTAGTCCTGGACCATATGCTTTGGCTATAGCAATATCTAATGTTCTTTTATTAACAACATCTAATATTGGATAATTACAATTTGTTTTTGGAATCTCAATATTCCCAATTACTTCAAAATTCTCAATATATGTTTTTTCAGTTTGTACTTCATCAGTTTCAGTAGTATCTTCTATGTTATCTTCTTCATATTTTATTTCATAATATTTTTCTCTTTTACCATTATTTACACCGATTACATAGATTGAATTTGTATACAAATATTTTTCTTCATCATCTTTTATATCATAATCAGCACCAAGAACTCCTACTTCATCATAGTAATCTGTAAAATCTTCATATCCATTTTCAACTAATTTTACTACTTTGGATTTATTATCTTTTGTAAAAATTAAATATCCTTTTTCATAGTTTAAAGCTTTAATATCATCATACTCTGCTTCTGTATATTTTGTACCATCTAATCCTGCTAAACCATATTTACCATTTTCATTATATGTTAAAGCATCTTCATACCATAGTGATTCTCCACCACCAGTTCCAGCAATTTTTTCAGTAATTAACAATTTTTCTTTCTGTTTTGACCCTTCAGTTTCAACTATGTTTTCTTTAATATTATCTAAAGTATTGTCAGCTGTTTTATTTTTAGTAATATGATTATGATAAACTTCAATTCCAACACAACAAATTACTATCAATAGTAATATTATAAATATACGTATAATAAAACTAATTAAACTACTTTTTTTATTATCTCTCATATATTTTTCTCCTTATATTTTTTCACTTTGTATATTAGTGTCTACTAGTTGATATAATACATATTGTTTTGCAATTGGATTTGATGGATCAAATGAATATTCTCTTAATCTCATTGTTGCTCTATATGTATTGTTTGGTTTCAAGTTATACGAATATGTAAATGTTACTGTATATTCACTACCATTGTTTTCAACCTTTTCTATTTCTTTAATATTGGCATCAAGATTATATCTTGTTCCAGAAATATATTTAATTGACGCTTCCATTCCTCCATCATTTTCTTCTCTAGTCATTATATTATGTGAACACTTTGTATTTGCATCAAAATTTATTCCTGTATATCCTTTTATTATACTATAAACAATGCTTTCTCCTATATTTGTATATCTTGATTCAGATCCAAAATTTCTATACATTCCATCTTCATCTAATAAAAATGCTGTATAAATCATCATTTCATTTTTGTGCTCTATGCTATTATTTCCATCTACATCTTTATAGTAATTCATTAATATAAATCTAGCTATTGTATCTTTTAAATCTTGTTCAATTTTTATTTCTTCACTTATATTTAAAGAATCATTAAAATATGTTATATTCAAAACTATTTTTTCTAAGTCTAACGCTAAATTTGCAATTAATCCTTTTTCACACTTCAATGAGATATTTATCTTTGATGTATCATCTGTTATTTCATGCAACATTATTTCATAATTAAACTCTTTTGCACTACCATTTATTGAGTTGCCTACACTTGTCGCTCCTAAATTTGGATCTTCATATGATACATCAACATTTTTTATTCTTTTATCTTGAGTAACACTTTCTGCTTCTATAATCCTTGTATATAAAGTTGCTTTATTGTTTTCTTTATATTCAATTTTTTCAATTTCAAAGCTCATGCCATTTAATAAATCTACTTTTTTAGCAATATTTATTTTTGTTTTTTTAATTTTTTCTGTAGTATTAGTAACTTCTTCTGAAATTACGTTTTGTACAGTATTAGTCATTTCGTTTATAGTTGCTGTCTCTCTCTTTTCATACAATTTTGCTTTTAGTTCATCACTATTTACTATTTGATATCTTGTATATTCATATGAAGAATTCAATTTAAATTTAATTTCCATTTCATATTGATCAAGATTTTCTAGATTATTATCAATATAATCTCCTTCACTTGGTGTTATAAAAATAATATCTGCTATATAAATTCCATTTGAATAATTCAAATCCATGATTGTTAAAACTTTATAAGGTGTGTAACCATCCATTCCATCTACACTATATTTGTATTCTTCATCTTTTTTATCATAATATAAGAAAGAATTTTCACCTAAAATATCTTCTGAATTACTAAATGTTTCTCCTGTTAATTCTTGATAAACCTTTAACATTTTTTCTTTAGTAAATTTGGAATCACTGTAATTTTCTTTCATATAAATAAGTTCTGTGGCAAGCATCAATTTTTTGAATTTTATTAAATTCTCTTTATCTTCAGGCTCACCTATTATTCCCAATGTTGCATAATCTCCTAATGCTTCTTTTAATTCTGTTTCAGATAATTTTTGAACTTCGCCCTTACTCTTACCTGTTAATACATTTATTTCTTTGTTTTCTATATCGATTTCCATTAATACAATACTAGAATCATTGTTATCAAATATTTCTAATGAAAGCACATTTGTATTTTCTTTCATTCCTTTAAGAACTATTATCTCTTGATATGTTGTTCCATAAAGTTCTGAATTATTTTTTCTACTAGTTTTTTGAGAGGCTAAAACTAGTTTTTCATTAGTTTTATCTTTTACAACATATTTTTGTGGAAATATAAAATTTCCGTTTTCTGTAACTGATAAATATAATTTGGCATTATTATTCTCAACAACTAAACTATTAATTTGTATTGATAAACCATCTGCAATTTCAATATCTTTAAAAGAAATAGTTATGTCTTTATCTGACAAAATTTCTTCTTTTGTTGCAGTAACATCCTCTTCTGTGAAAATCTTTTTTATTGCAAAAAAGATATTGTTGTATCCTTTAGTTGCTGCATATCCATTTGCAGCCAAAAATATAATCATTAAACTAGCAACCAGTGATAGTATCCTTTTTCTAAAAGGTAATGGCTGTTTTTTCTTTTGATTCAATCTAACAATCTTTTCTTGTTCTTCCATATTTACACCTTCCTTAAAAAAATCATTAAATAGATCATCTGCTTTCTTTGATATTAAATTATCTTTTTGTAATTCTTGTTTTATAAACAAGTCTTTTTCTTTATCATCCAATATTCTCACCTACTTCCTTTAATAAATTGTATAATTTTTCTCTAGCTCTTGATAATCTGGACTTAACTGTTCCTGCTGGAATATTAAGTATATCGGATATTTCTTCAACAGAGAAATCATCATAATAATATAAGACAGTTACTGTTCTTAAATCAGAATCAATTTTATTTAATGCATTTTCTAATCTCGAATCAATTTTATATTCATCATAATAAGCAGTATTTTCATTAATTTCTACTTGTTTATTTAAGTAGCTTACTTTTTGATTCTTTTTTATGATGTCATAACACTTATTAATTAGAATTCTTGTTATCCATGTAGCAAAATACTTTTCTTCTTTCAAAGTATCAAAATACTTATATGCACTAATTAGTGTTTCTTGTATTGCATCACAAGCATCATCATCATTCTTAAGAATTGCCATACCTGTCTTGTACAATTTAGTTTTTACAGAACTAACAAGTCTTTCAAAAGCTTCCGGATTGCTGCATCCAGACATTGTTTTATCCCCCATCTGATCCTCCTTGTATTTATTAGACTTTATATTTTTTATTTTGGTTCTACTATTACATAAAATATTTTATCATATGGATTTCCCTAATACTATAAAATTGAAATTACATTTCTGTTTCAAAAATCAAATCATATTTTTTTATTTAGTGAATAAATATTATTAGTATTTATGGAGAGTTTTTATGAATTTTTTTGTTATAAATATAAAAAGATTTTTTTTCACCACTATTTTTTTAGCTTTTCTAATTTGTTTAATTATTTTTTCAAAAACTAATTTAGAAGCTGCAAGAAATGGTCTTGTACTTTGGGCAAATTCTGTACTACCTTCACTATTTCCTTTTTTTATTGCTAGTGAATTAATATATCAAACAAATTTACCATATATTCTTGGAAAATCATTAAATAGTATAATGAAGCCTTTTTTTAATATTTCCGGCAATGGCTCTATTGCTCTTATTTTAGGAATTATTAGTGGAAATCCTATAGGAGCAAAAACAATATGTAATTTAAAAAAAGATAGAATAATCTCAAAAATAGAAGCTGAAAGATTAATAGCATTTTGCAATAATACTAGTCCTTTATTTGTTTTGGGAACTGTTGGAATATCTTTATATAATAACAAACGCCTTGGATATATACTATTTATTTCTCATATTGTATCTTCTCTTTTAGTAGGATTTTGTTTTAGATTCTGGAAAAAAAATAATATAGATTCAACATATATAGAAAAAAATTTTAACTACAAAAATTCTCCTATAAAAATTTCTGCATTTGGAACTATTTTAAACACTGCAATAAAAAACTCTATAAATTCATGTTTACAAATAGGAGGATTTGTTGTACTTTTTTCTATAATTATTTCAATATTAAAAAATTCTGGTATTTACTTTCAAATACCAGAATTAAACACACTTTTTTATGGAATTATTGAAATGACTAATGGAGTAAATATATCTGCTTCTCTAGCATCCTCTACTCCATTAACTAGCATCGTAATTACTTCATTTTTACTTGGATTTGGTGGATTGTCTGTGCTATTTCAAGTTTATAGTATTATAGCAAAAGAAAATATTTCTATAAAACCTTACCTTTATGGTAAAATTCTACATGGAATATTGGCTTGCTTAATTACTTTTACTCTTATATAATTCCTAGTTTAATCCAGTTCTCTTTAAAATTGGATTCACTGTTCCAATAGGTTAAAAGTTTTATCAAATCTTTTGCTCGCATATTTTCCCTTTTGAATTAATCTTAGCACGTGTTAATCCGTGTGGTCAATGTATATAAAAAATTCCGGAAAAATCCGGAATTTTTTTATTAATCTTCTAATTTATATTTTTCTCTTGCAACATATGTTGTATGAAGCAATTCATGAGCTTTATGACTTCCTGGTTCTCCTAAATAATCTTTATAAATTTTTTGGATTACTGGGTTCTCATGAGATTTTCTTATTTTGCTCTTCTCATCTATTGTATATAAAGCTCCAGCTCTTTTAGCTCTTATATCTATTGTTGCTCTTTCTTTAGATGATCTAATAGGTTGTCCACCACCCATTACACATCCACCAGGACAAGCCATTATTTCAACAAATTGATAATCTGCTTTTCCTGATTTAATTTCTTCTAATATTGTTTGAGCATTTTTTAGTCCAGAAGCTACAACTATTTTAACTTCTTTTCCACCAATATCAAGTGTTGCTCTCTTTATTCCTTGTTCTCCACGAACAACTTCATAATCTATTTTGTCTAATGATTTTCCAGTAACTTTTTCAGCCACTGTTCTTAATGCAGCTTCCATAACGCCACCGGTTGTACCAAATATTGCAGCAGCACCTGTTGCTTCTCCCATTGGATCATCAAATACAGTATCTTCTAGTCCTGTAAATTCGATATGAGCTTGTTTAATCATTCTAGCAAGCTCTCTTGTAGTAATAACTGCGTCAACATCATCATATCCTGCACCTTGCATATTATCTCTTGTCCTTTCGAACTTTTTAGCTATACATGGCATTACAGATACAACATACATTTTGCTAGGGTCAATTCCCATTTTTTCTGCATAATATGATTTTAAAAGTGCTCCAAACATTTGATGTGGTGATTTACATGATGATAAATTACCTGTTAATTCTGGATAATTTAATTCCATATATCTTACCCATCCTGGGCTACAAGATGTAATCATTGGAAGTGTTCCGCCTTTTGTTAATCTTTCAATAAACTCTGTTCCTTCTTCCATAATTGTAAAATCTGCACCAGTATTTGTATCAAATACTTTATCAAATCCTAGTAATCTTAATGCTGTAACCATTTTTCCAGTTACATTTGTTCCAATTTCCATTCCAAATTCTTCGCCAAGTGCAACTCTTACAGCTGGAGCAGTTTGAACTACAACATATTTTTCTTCATCTCTTAAAGCTTTCCATACATCTTTAGTAGAATCTTTTTCTTTTAAAGCTCCTACTGGACAAGCTTCTATACATTGTCCACAAAATGTACAGTTAACATCATTTAAACTTAATTCTTTATATGTTGATACGCTAGATGTAAATCCTCTTCCTGCACAATCAATAGCACCTATTCCTTGTACATTTTTACATGCAGCAACGCATCTTCTACATAAAATACATTTATTGTTATCTCTTACTATTGATGGTGATAAATCATCTATTGATTTTTCTATTCTTTCTCCATCAAATTCAATTTCATCAACATTAAACTGTTCTGCTAATCTTTGAAGCTCACAATTTTGATTTCTTGTACATGTTAAACATTTTCTATCATGATTTGAAAGAATTAAGTCTAACACAACACTTCTTGCTTCTAATATTTTAGGTGTAGCTGTTTGAACAACCATGCCTTCTGTTACTTTAGTTATACAAGCTGGAGTCATTCCTCTCATTCCTTCAACTTCTACAACACACATCCTACAATCTCCAACTTCATTAATTCCTTTTAAGAAACAAAGTGTAGGAATTTCTATATTTAATTTTCTGGCAGCCTCTAGTATTGTAGAACCTTCTTCTACTTCAACTTTTCTACCGTTAATAGTTAAACTTATCATTTTTACCTCCTAACTCTTTATAGCATGGAATGGACATTTAGAAATACAAGTTCCACACTTAATACATTTATCAGTATCAATAACATGTGTTTTTCCTGGCTCGCCAGTAATACATCCAACTGGGCAATTTCTCTTACATAATCCACATCCTTTGCAAAGCTCTGGATCGATATGTAATTTCATTAATGCTTTACATTCTCCAGCTGAACATTTTTTATCTCTTATATGCTCTTCATATTCTTTTCTGAAATATTTAATTGTACTTTCTACAGGGTTTGGAGCTGTTTGACCTAAACCACAAACTGAAGCATTTTTAATATTTCTGCTTAGTTTTTCTAGTTTCTCAATATCTCCTTCTTCTCCTTTACCTTCTGTAATTCTTTCTAATATTTCTAGTAATCTCTTTGTTCCAACTCTACATGGTGTACATTTTCCACATGATTCATCATATGTAAATCCTAAGTAGAATTTTGCTAAGTTAACCATACATTTTGAATCATCCATTACTATTAAACCACCAGAACCCATCATAGATCCTATAGCTTTTAATGATTCATAATCAATTGGTGTATCTAAGTTTTCTTCTGTGATGCATCCTCCTGAAGGTCCACCTGTTTGAGCAGCTTTGAATTTTCTACCATTTGGAATTCCACCACCAATATCAAATACAATCTCTCTTAAAGTTGTTCCCATTGGTACTTCAACAAGTCCTGTATTTACAACATTACCACCTAAAGCAAATACTTTTGTTCCTTTAGATGTTTCTGTTCCAATACCTGCATACCAATCTGCACCATTTAATATTATTTTAGTAACATTTGCATATGTTTCAACATTGTTTATTAATGTTGGTTTTTGGAATAAACCTGCATTTGCTGGAAATGGTGGTTTTAATCTTGGTTGTCCACGTCTTCCTTCTATTGATTCTAGAAGTGCTGTTTCTTCACCACAAACAAATGCTCCTGCTCCAAGTCTAACTTCTAGGTCAAAACTAAAATCTGTTCCCCATATATTTTTTCCCAATATTCCATATTCTCTTGCTTGATCAATAGCTTTTTGGAAACGTTTAACAGCTATTGGATATTCAGCTCTTACATATATATAACCTTTGTTTGCTCCTATTGCAAAACCAGCTATCATCATAGCTTCTACAACGCAGTGTGGATCACCTTCTAGTATACTTCTGTCCATGAATGCTCCAGGGTCACCTTCGTCAGCATTGCATACAACATATTTTTGTTCATTTTGAGCCATTTTTGTAAATGACCATTTTTTACCTGTAGGGAATCCTGCTCCACCACGTCCTCTTAATCCTGATTTTGTTATTTCATCTATAACACTATCTGGTGTCATTTCAAATAAAACTTTTTCTAAAGCTTTATATCCATCAAATGCTATATATTCATCTATGTTTTCTGGATCTATTACACCACAATTTTTAAGTGCAATTCTTTTTTGTTTTTTGTAAAAGCCTAATTCATCTAATTTTTTAACAACAGAATTATCTACATCTTTACAAAGAAGTCTTTCAACTATTTCTCCACCAATGATATGCTTTTCTATAATTTCTTCAGCATCTTCTGGTTTAACTAGTGAATAGAAAACATCTTCTGGTCTTACTATTACTATTGGACCTTTTGCGCATAAACCAAAACATCCTGTTTGAATTACTTTGCAGTTTTTTACACCTTTTTCTTCTATAATATTTCTTAAATTTTCTAATATTTTTGGTGATTTAGAAGAAGTACAACCTGTACCATGACAAACTAATATATGTTTTTCGCCTGTACTTGCAGCTGTATTAACTCTTAAATCTAACTCTTTTCTTTTTTCTTCTCTTATTTTTCTAATTTCTTCTAAAGATTTCATATTTACCTCCTGACTATTTGATTTCTTCCATTATTTTGTCTAAAACTTCATCCATCATTTTTACAGTAGCTTTTCCATAAACTTCACCATTTACTGTAAAAACAGGAGCTAAACCGCAAGCGCCTATGCATCTTGTAGCCTCTATAGAGAAATTACCATCAGCTGTTGTTTCACCAACATCTATTCCTAATCTTTCTTTAACTCTATCTAATATTTTTTCTGAACCTTTAACAAAGCAAGCTGTTCCTAAACATACCGCTATATGATATTTTCCTTTTGGCTTTAAAGTAAATCTTGCGTAGAAAGTAACTACACCATAGATTTCTGCCATAGGTATTGATAAGTAATCAGAAATTGCAAGCATTGCTTTTTCTGGTACATATCCATAATACTCTTGTACTTCATTTAATATTTGAATTAAATTACTTTTGTCTTGTACATAAGTATTTAAAATTTCTTGCATCTTTGGATCTGTTCCTGTGCAACCACTACATTTAGTATTATCCATTTTTACCTCCTATTATTATAAATATAAACAAATTAGAAATTAAAATTAATTATTTTCTATGCATAACACACAAAGTTATTATAACATATTAAAAATAAAAATCTATAGTTTTTTCAAAAAAATTCGTGGTAATTTTAGGGAAATAAGATTTTGATGGTTTTCATAGAAATAAAAAAGAGAGTAACTAAAATTACTCCCTGCATTGTATTTACTACGAAAATAAAATTATTACTAAATTTTTAAAAATGATTTTACTTTTTCTAATAAATTAAATCCTCTATAGTCTAAATAAAAATAAACAAAAAATAAAATACATAAAATAATAACAATATTGCATATGCTGTTTAAAGTCTTAAAATCCATAAAATTAGCAATAATTTTTATAATAACAGCAACAACAATTATTGGTAATGGAATTAAATAATACATATATTTCTCCTTTTTTAATTTACGTTAATTATATCATATATCACATCATTTTTCAATTTTAATAATTATGGCCACAAGCATTTGCAAGTGGCCGGTCTGAAAGGGTTAACTGCGAACAGCGTAGGCAACGTTCAGGATGATAGAAGCCAAGTTCGCTTCATTGGCATAAAACACAATCGCAATGTTCTTATGAGTGAATGTGTGGATGCCATTTTCACGAGCATAATCTTCTGCCTCTGCAACATCCTCCTTCTTGACTCCTTTGGGGTAAACCAAAGCAATCCAGGGTTCCTCTCCTACCTTCAGTCGTTTTGCAATAGTCTCTCTCTGGCGCTCAATCATTGCAATCCCTCTCTTTCATATGATAGTTTGAGCACACGCAAAGTATTATAGCACGTTTGTTTTAATTTAGCAAGTAAAAGCCAAAAAATCTGCTAGAATAATCTAGCAGATTTTATTTTAATCATTTAAGAAAGCTCTATATGCTTTATATGCTTGATAAACATCAAATTTACTTGTTATTTCATAAGGTGAATGCATTCCCATTACTGGAACACCAACATCCAACACATCCATACCTCTATTTGCAAGTGTAAGAGCTATTGTTCCCCCACCGCCTTTATCAACTTTTCCTAGTTCACAAGCTTGATATTTTACTCCAGCTTGTTCAAATGTGCCTCTAACTTCTGCAACAAATTCACAAGGTGCTTCTGAAGAACCTGATTTTCCTCTAGAACCTGTATACTTTACTACTGTAACTCCTCTATTTAAATATGAAGTATTATTTTTCTCAAATGCTGACGGAAAATTTGGATTATATGCTGCATCAACATCAGATGAAAGCGCTTTTGAATTTGAAAATGCTCTGTCTAAACTAGATACTCTTGCACTTCCGGTTTTTTCTATTAATTCCATAATAAATGTTTCAAATATTCTTGAATACATTCCTGTAACGCCTTCAAAACCAATCTCTTCCTTGTCTGTCATTACAACAACTGCTGTTTTAGTTGGATTCATTACTTCTAATAAACCTCTTAATGCTGTATAACAACAAACTTTATCATCTTGTCCATATCCTGCTATTAAACTAAAATCAAACCCTAAGCTTTTTGCTTTATAAGCTGGTACCATTTCAATTTCAGAACTTGTAAAATCTACTTCTCTTATGCCATAAAAATCATTTAACATTTTTAAAAGATTTAATTTAACTTTTTCTTTTACATCTTCACAATCATATGGTATACTTCCCGCCAAAACATTTAACTCTTCACCTTGTACACCATCTCTTAATTTTCTATCCATTTGCTCAGTAGCTAAATGTGGTAATAAATCTGAAATTGTAAAAATCGGATCATCCTCTTTTTCACCAATGCAGATATTTACTCTTTCGCCATTAACTTTAACTATTGTTCCATGAATACTAAGTGGTATATTTGTCCATTGATATTTTTTTATTCCACCATAATAATGTGTTTTTAGCATTCCTAATTCATTATCTTCATATAATGGGTTTTGTTTTAAATCTAATCTAGGAGAATCGCAATGAGCAGCAACTATTTTCATTCCTTCTTCTATGTCTGCTGAACCAATGATAGCTGCATATAAACATCTTCCTCTATTTACATAGAATACTTTGTCTCCAGGTTCTAATATTTCTTTTTCAGAAATATCGACAAAACCATTTTTTAATAAAATATCTTTTGAGTTTTGAACAATTTCTTTTTCTGTTTTAGAAGAGTTTAAATAAAACATATAATCTCTTGCAAAATTAAATATGTCATTTCTCTCCTCATCATTTAATCCTTCCCAGCCATTTGGCTTATCATTAAATAATCTTTCCTTTAGTTCTTTTCCTTCAATTCTTCCCAACTTACTTTACCGCCTTTCTTATGTACATTATTAATATTACATTATTTCTATAATGTTTTTCTTTACTATTTTTTTATTTCCTATTCTATATGCATTTCTTATATTTTCTACACATTCTATTGCTTTTTCTTTTGAACTTGCATGCACATATGCTAAAACTTCATCTTTTTTTACATTATCTCCAATTTTCTTCTCAAATATTAATCCAACTTTTGAATCAATTGAGTCTTCTTTATTAATTCTTCCTATTCCTAACAATACACCTGCTTTTCCAACTTTCCCAGCATCTAATTCTTCTACAAATCCTTCTTTTTCTGACAAAACAGGCATAATAATTGGTGCTTTTTCAAACTTGTTTGTATTTTCTATATAAGTAACATCTCCACCTTGTCTTTTTACTAACTCCTTAAATTTTTCGAATGCTTTACCATTGCGAAGAGATTCTGAAACTAATTTTTTATTATCTATAACATTTGGATATTTACCAGATAATTTCATCATTTGAGAAGCAAGTGTAACTACTACTTCTTCAACATCTTTCTCAATCTTACCATTTAAAGCATCAACTGCTTCTATTACTTCTAGAGAGTTTCCAACCGCTTTTCCTAATGGTTCATCCATATTTGTTAATACACAAACTGTTTCTCTTTTTGCAAGTTTTCCTATTAAAGACATTAATTTAGCTAATTTTTTGGCTGAATCTTTCTCTTGCATAAAAGCACCTTTACCACATGTTACATCTAATACAATAGCATTTGCTCCTGCAGCAATTTTTTTACTCATTATACTTGAAGCAATTAATGGCATGCTATTTGTACAAGAAATAGTATCTCGTAAAGCATAAATTTTCTTATCTGCTGGTGCTAAATTTAGTGTTTGTGAAATTAAACTTATTCCAACTTCTTTAATATTTCTCTTAAATTCATCAATTGAAATATTTGTTTTATATCCTGGAATTGATTCTAACTTATCAATAGTTCCACCTGTAATTCCTAATCCTCTACCACTCATTTTTCCAACAGGTATTCCAAATGAAGCAATTACTGGTAATAAAATTAATGTTACTTTATCTCCCACTCCTCCTGTAGAATGCTTATCAACAATATGATCTGATATTTCAGACAAGTCTAAAATATCACCCGAATTTGCCATTGCAATTGTTAGTGAAACAATTTCATCTTGAGTCATTCCATTAATGCATATTGCCATGATTAATGCCGCTGCTTGATAATCTGTTATTTCTTCATTTGTATAACCTTTAACAAAATATTCAATTTCCTCTTTTGATAGTTCTTGTCCTATCTTTTTCTTTTCAATAACTTCTAATATATTCATATATTACTTTACATCCTCAATAATGGATAAGATTTTATTATGATCGCTTAATTTTTTAGTTGTTATTTCAAATGCATCTTTTAAGTGTTGTGTTGTATTATTTACCTTTGATTCATCATTTGTATGAATATATGCTAATGTCTCACCTACCATTACAGTATCGCCAACTTTTTTATTTAGTGTTATTCCAGCTGTTCTATTAATTTTTCCTTCTTCTTTCATTCTTCCAGCGCCTAAATATGAAGCAATACTTCCTACAATATCTGAATCTATTGATGCTACTGTTCCAGCTTCTGTTGCTAAAACTGGCATAATAAATTTTGATTTTTCAAATAATTCAGGATCATCAATATAGTCTGTGTCTCCATATTGTGCAGCAACCATCTCTTTAAATTTATTAAAAGCTTTTCCAGATTTTATTGTTTCTTTAATAGTCTTTGAATTTTCTACTAAGTTCTTGTTATCTGTAGCTAATGCTATCATGATACTTCCTATTACTTCAACAACATTCGCTAAATCATCAGCAATTATTCCTCTTAAAGCCATAATTGTTTCTTTTATTTCTAGGTTATGTCCTATAGACATTCCTATTGGTTGATTCATATTTGTAATAACACATACAACTTCTTTATCAATTCTCTTACCTAATTTAACTAATAGTTTCGCAAGTCTTTTTGCTTGATCTAAATTAGTAATATATGTTCCTTTACCACATGTAATATCAAATACTAGTTTATTGCTTCCTGTTGCAATTTTTAAGCTCATTAAACTAGCAGCAATTATTGGTAAACTATCTTGACAAGCAAGTTCATTTCTCAATTTATACATTTTAGATTCAACAGGCGCAAAATTCATACCTTGGTTCATTAAACAAACACCAACGTTTCTAAGCTTTGATCTAAATTCTTCCATTGTGAAATCTGTTTTAAAACCTGGAATTGACTCTAATTTATCAATAGTGCCACCTGTAATTCCATAACCTCTACTTGATAATTTTGCAACTGGGATATCTAAAGAAGCTAAAATAGGCATTAATAAAATAGTAGCTTTATCACCAAGACCACCTGTAGAGTGTTTGTCTACTATCTTATCAGAAATATCAGATAAATCAATCATATCTCCTGACTCTGCCATAGCAATACTTAAATAAAGAATTTCATCTTCTGTTAATCCATTAGTATAGATGTAACTTATTACAGCTGCTGCTTGTGCTTCTGTAATTTCTCCTCTTCCTAACTTTCCAACGAAATATTTAATTTCATCTCTTGTTAGTTCCTCTTTGTTTCTTTTTTTGCGAATGATACTTTTTATATCCATTCTTTTTCTTCCTTTCTTTTGTAAACTACTATTTTATAAAATTTTTAATAAATGTTTCTCTATGTAAAATACATGGTCCATTATCTTTAATTGCTTTAATATGCTCAGCCGTACCATATCCTTTGTGTTTAGCAAAACCGTAAACCGGATATATTTCGTCCCATTCTCTCATAATTCTATCTCTTGTAACTTTAGCAATTATTGAAGCTGCAGCAATACAATAGTTTTTTGCATCACCTTTGATTACAGAAATATAAGGAATGCCCAATGTATCCATATTGCTTAAAGCATCTACCATAATAATTTCTGGTTTTATCTTTAATCCTTCTAAAGCAAGTTTTACTCCTAATTTAGTTGCATTTAGTATATTTATTTCATCAATAGTCTTTTGATCAACAATTCCAACACTATAGCTTATTGTTTCTTTTGTAATTTGTTCATAAAGTAATTCTCTTTTTTTCTCTGAAACTTTTTTTGAATCATTCACACCTTCTATAAATGAATCTTTTGGAAGCACTACGGCTCCCACAACAACAGGTCCTGCCAAAGGCCCTCTTCCAGCTTCATCTATGCCACATATATATTCTATATTTTTTTTGTATAATTTATTCTCTTCTTCTTTTAAAAGTGTTAATCTTTCTAATTCTTTTTCTTTCATTTTTTTACTTTTTTTTCTATTTTTAATTTTATTTTAATATTATATCGATATTATATCTATATAAGGAAAATATTTCAATAATTTAATTTAATTTTTTCTATTGTATCTTAGATTTTTTTGAGGTATTATATACATTAGAGAAATGATATATGGAGGTATTATTATGAATGACGAAAATGAATTTAACTTCAGTAATGAAAACTCTTTCAAGAAGAGCAAATCTACTCACTATTCAAATGGTGGCTTTGGAAAAAGTGTTTTTGTCCCATTCGTTTCTGGAATAGTTGGAGCAACTTTAGTTGTTGGTACTTGTTTTGGAGTACCCTCAATAAAAGATAAATTAATTAAAGGAACTAGTTCAAATATTTCTGTTCCATCTTCATCAACAGCAAGTTTCATAAATATTGCAGAATATTCAGAAACTGCAAGTTCTGTTGCTGAAAAAGTATTACCATCTGTTGTTGGTATAAAAGTAAATTACCAAATTAGTTCAATATTTGGTTCTACTACTTCTAGTGCTACAGGATCTGGAATAGTAATTTCAGAAGATGGTTATATTTTAACAAATAACCATGTTGTTTCATCCGAAGGCACTTCTAGCTATTATGCCATAGAACAAGCTACAGGTATAGTAGTAAAATTCTATAATGATGATAAAGAATATGATGCAACAATTATAGGAACTGATCCATATACGGATTTAGCTGTATTAAAAGTTGAAAAAGAAGGTTTAACACCTGCAACTTTAGGAAATTCTAACGATCTAAAAGTTGGAGAATTCGTTATGGCTATTGGAAATCCTTTAGGAATGGATTATTCCGTTACAAGTGGAATTGTAAGTGCTATAGATAGAGAAGTTGAAAGCGATGGAACAACATACACAGCAATTCAAACAGATGCAGCCATAAATAATGGAAATAGTGGCGGTGCTTTGGTAAATGCTAATGGAGAAGTAATTGGTATTAATACATTAAAATTAGCTGGAAATGGAGTTGAAGGTATTGGATTTGCTATTCCAATTTCATCTACAACAAATATTGTTCAACAGCTAATCGAATTCCAAACAGTTAAAAGACCTTATATAGGAATCAGTGGTTCATCAGTTGGAAGTCAAGTGGCAGAAAGATATAATATTCCTGAAGGAGTATATGTTGAAGAAGTTGAAAAAGATTCTCCAGCCGAGAAAGCTGGTTTGAAGAAATCAGACATAATAACAAAAATTGCAGGTCAAGAAGTAAAATCTGTTAATGAATTAAATAAAGTAAAATATACTTACAATATTGGAGATACTGTTACTCTAACAGTATATAGAGATGGTGCTGAAACAGAAATTGATGTCAAACTCGCAGAAACACCTGAACAAGAGGAAGAAGAACAAAATAATCAAAGTCAAAACTTTAATTCACAACAATATGATGATGGATATTCATTATTTGATTACTTCTTTAGATAAAATATTTAATTGAATTTAGAAATTGTAAAGAGCAATGTGAGAAGTACTCATCTTTTAATGAGAAAGGCTCACATTGCTCTTTTAAAATTTCTATGAAATTATTTTATCAAAAATTAATATATAATCTTTTATAATTTTAAACTTCTTTTTCCGTCTACTTTATTTTCAGCTACCCTTTTATATATTATTTTGTGTCTGTTTATTAATGCATATATTATTGAAGTAATTGGAACTGTATAAACAACACCCATACTTCCTACTATTGCTAATACTATTTGTTCTGCTATTTTTTCTTTGTTAACAATTTCTAATAAGCTCATATCAGATGCCATGTATAACATTAATATACTTAAAGATGCTCCTACATATGCTAATACTAAAGTATTAGTCATTGTTCCAATATTATTTCTTCCTACTTCCATTCCCTTTTTAAATAATTCTTGCCATGTAACATCTGGTTCAGTTTTCTTGATTTCATCTAATGCTGTTGCTATTGATATTCCAATATCCATACAAGCACCTAGTGCTGATATTAATAAACTCGCAAATAATAAGTCTCTAAAATTAAATTGAACAATTGATAAGTTAGCACTTAATGATATTGCATCTTCATATGCACCTGTTAATTTTGACAAATGATTAAATATTAATCCAATAATACCTGCAGAAATAACTCCGCCAAAAGTACCAATTGCAGCACTTACTGTTCTTCTATTTAATCCACTTATAATAATAAATGTTCCTGCTATTACAACAATTATTGTAAAAATAGAATTTGAAATTGCATTTGCTCCATAAAATACTCTTCTAATCATGAATAAGTAAATAAATGCTATTGCAAATATAAGTCCTATTACTGTTCTAATTCCATTTTTTCCACCAATAATTACTATGCTTAAAAAGAATAAAACAACAATCCAAATAATATTATTTGCTCTATACACTTCCATTACTGTAGCCGTTGTATTTCCATTTTGGTCTTCTGTTATTTGTACTTCTACTTTGTCACCTATGTCTAATTCATAAACTAGCATTTTTCCTTCTAAATCATATGACAAAACATATTCTGTAGTAAATTCTTCTCCTATATAGTCACCTTTAATAATTTCTACTACAACCTCTTGTACTTGATCAACAACAGAACCTGTTACTACTTCTTTAATTCCGTTTGTTTCTACTATTTTTCCTATTGTATTTACTACATTCTCTTTGAACTCTTCATTCTTTTCTTCCGGAGGTTCCTCGCTTTGAGTTGTTTCTGCTTCTGAAGTTATTTCTTCAGTAGCAAATGAAAAAAATGTTAAAGAATGTATTATTAGTACAATTATTAATAAAATTAAACTAACTTTTCTCAAGTTATATGCTCCCTTCTACTATTAGAATATTATAATATCCATCTCATTAGTATAATCATTATTTCCGTATGCATAAACAATATATACATACCCATCTTGTGTTAAAAAGAAGTTTTCTGTATTTTCAATTTTATATATTTCATTTTGTAAATCTCTTTCATACAAAACACCATATTCTTCTGCAATAATTTTTGCATTATTGTAAGCTGTTTTTATGTCTTGATTAATAATATTTTGAACTTCAGCATTTGTTACTCCCTTAGCTTCTATTAATTCTTGCAGACTAACTCTTCTTTCTTCTCGTAAACTATAATTAAATGTTTTTATAACAACTTTTTCAGCTTTTCCTTCACCCTTTAATGATGATTTTACTACTAATGATAGAATTTCGTCATTTATAAATGCTGCATATGTTACTGTGTAAACTGAACTTCCATCTTTTTTACGCATAACATTACTAGCTGTATTCCAAAATTCATCTATTATTTCAGAATTAATTTTTTTTGCTTCTTCAGTATCAATGTTAATAATTGGTATTTGCGCATTTACATCATAATAATTTTCATCTTTATCAACCAAATCATATGCTGTATATACCAAAGTTTTTGAAGTTTCAATTTTATCAACTCTTACATTTTCGCTATTAATTACTAGAGAATCCGTAAACAAATTATTAAAATTAGATTTTAAAATATATATTTCTTCCGCAGTTTTTTTACTTCCAATATTTATTCCTATCATCAAAGGGTCTGTGTCAGCATATTTGTAAAAAAACTGAATATAAATTCCTAAACATAGTGCCACAACGCAAATTACAAATAAAACAGCAAAAAATAAATATCTATTTGCACCTGTTAAGTTGGCAACAAATTTTCTAATTTGTCTTATCATTCTATTCTCCTCTTAATCTTTAGTTATATCAAATCGATTCTATTATAGCATTTATCTATAAAAATATCAATTATTTTTTAATATGTAAAAACACTAAAAATTTTTTAGTTTCGGAAATAGCACTCTAGTTATAAGTTTGCTATTTTTTTGTTTTTCTTTCAGTTTTTTCAAGCAAAATCCATTGACTATATTTGAAAAATATTGTATGATATCTTATATTATAAATTTAAACTAAGGAGATTCATATAATGATATGTTCAGTTTGTAATAAGAACACAGCAGTTGTGTTTTTAAATAAAGTTGAAAATGGCAAAAAAACAGTTGAAGGTCTTTGCTATAATTGTGCTAAGGAAAAAGGAATAAATCCCTTAGAAGTTTTAGCCAAAAATGCAAATATTTCTAACGATGAAATTGAAGATATGTCTAATCAACTAGAAAATATATTAAAAGATTTTTCTGAAAACATGAATTTAGAGGCTCTTGGGATTAACTCAGAAGATTTAGAAAATATCGATGATGAAGAAAATCCTATTAAGAATTTCTTTGGTATTTTTAAAGCTCAAGCTAATAATAGTGATGATAAAAAAGAAGAAGCTTCTGCTTCTGAAGAAGAATCAAATTCTAATAAAACTGTAAAAGTACAGAAAAAAACTAAAAATAATAAGAAGAAATTCTTAGACACATATGGAACTAATCTTACTGATAAAGCTAAAAATGGTCAATTAGATGAAATCATTGGTAGAGACCAAGAAATTGAAAGAATGATTCAAATTCTAAATAGACGTTCTAAGAATAATCCTTGTCTAATAGGTGAACCCGGTGTTGGTAAAACAGCAATAGCACAAGGATTAGCTCTTAAGATTGCTCGTGAACAAGTTCCCGCAAAACTATTAAATAAAGAAGTTTATTTAATAGATATGACTGCTGTTATAGCAGGTACTCAGTTTAGAGGTCAGTTTGAAGCTAGAATGAAATCTCTTGTTGATGAATGTAAAACTTATGGAAACATTATTTTAGTAATTGATGAAATTCACAACATAATAGGAGCTGGTGATGCAGAACATTCTATGAATGCTGCTAATATTTTAAAACCTTCTCTATCTAATGGAGAAATTCAATTAATTGGAACTACTACTTTAAAAGAATATAGAAAATATATAGAAAAAGATTCTGCTTTAGAAAGAAGATTTCAACCTATTATTGTTGAAGAACCTACTATTAATGAAACAATAGAAATAATCAAAGGAATAAAAAAATATTACGAAGATTATCACAAAGTTTCAATCACACCAGATATTATTGAAAAAGCGGTTAAAATGTCAGAAAAATACATTCATGATAGATTTTTACCAGACAAAGCTATAGATTTAATAGACGAAGCTTGTTCAAAATTGAATCTTAAAAATAAAGCTCTATTTGAACTAGAATTAATAAAAAATGAACTAAAAAAAGTTGCTGAAGAAAAAGAAGATGCTGTATCTTCTGATTCAACAGAAGACTATCAAAAAGCTGCAGAATTAAAATCTAAAGAATGTTCATTGTTAGAAAGAATGGATTCTATAGAAAAAGACTTAAAACCTTGTGTGCTTACTGTTCAAGATATAGCAGAAGTAATTGAAAGATGGACAAAGATTCCAGTTACAAAAATTACTGAAGCTGAAACAGAAAAATTACTAAATCTAGAGAAAAACCTTCATAAACATGTTATTTCTCAAGATGATGCTATAGTAGCAGTTTCTAAGGCTATTAGAAGAAATAGGGCTGGTCTTCAAAGTACTAAACGTCCACCATCATTCATATTTGTTGGTCCTACAGGTGTAGGTAAAACAGAACTTGCTAAAGCATTAGCATATGAAATGTTTGGAAGTGAAGAAAATATTATTAGAATAGATATGTCTGAATATATGGAAAGTCATTCTACTTCAAAACTAATAGGTTCACCTCCTGGATATGTAGGATATGATGATGCTGGTCAGCTAACTGAAAAAGTTAAAAGAAGACCATATTCTATAATTCTATTTGATGAAATTGAAAAAGCTCATCCAGATGTATTTAACATTTTATTACAAGTACTAGATGATGGAAAACTTACTGACAGTCAAGGAAATACTGTAAGTTTTGAAAATACAATTATTATTATGACATCTAATGCAGGTTCTAATTTAAATAACAATTCTATTGGTTTTAGTAATGGTCAAAACTTAGTTAATAATAAAGATAAAATACTAAATGCCTTAAAAGATGTATTTAGACCAGAGTTTTTAAATAGAGTAGACGAAACTATTGTATTTAGTGCATTAACAGAAAATGAACTATTACAAATTGTTGATTTACTACTTGCAAAAACTCAAGAAGCTCTTAATTCTAAAGAAATTAAACTAGAGTTAAATTTAGAAGCCAAACAATATATTGTCAAGAATGGAACTGATTTAAAATATGGTGCAAGACCACTAAGAAGAGCTATCCAAAAACTAGTAGAAGATGAAATTGCAGAAATGATATTAAGAAACGAAGTATCAGCAAATCAAACAATTTATGGTTATATGGAAGATGGAAAACTAAAATTTAAAGTATAAAAGAGACTTTTAAAGTCTCTTTTTTATTCATAATCTTCAATTAAAGAATTTACTCTATCTCTCCCATATACATATATTCCATTATCTAATTTCTCCACATCTTCTTTTGTTAAATAGTCTTTATTAATATTTGTTTGTCTATATAGTTCCATATCATCTGGCTTAGTTTGATGATAAATATTAATAAATTCATCATCAATTTTTATTACATAATGTTCATCACATAATCCTTCTATTTCCTTTGATAATACTAATTTATTATTAGAAAATTGATCTATGTCCCATTCTGGATAATTTTCTTTTATCTCCTCTTTTGTCATATTAATTAATTCTTTTGGTATTTCAGAATAAAAAGTTTTTACATGTCCACATTTATTATAGTACTTCTTTATTTCTAACTCAGAATCAAATCCAAGTTTTTCTTCTTGAAAAGCAGTCTCTTCTGCAACTTTATTCCTTTCGACATCAAGTGCTATATGATTTTTCTTCCATTGCATAGAATAAAAATATCCAACAATAATAGAAAATACAAATATTAAAATACTATAATAAAATGGTTTTCGCATATCTATCTCCTACTAGTATTATGCAACCTAAATAGATTATTATTCCATCATTTTATATTTTTTTCTATTCTAATTCTTAGTTTATTATCTACTAAAATAGATATTTCTCCCATCTCATCTGTACGGTAAATTTTTGTTCCGCATATCCTCTATCCTTTGAATTACATCCGTATTTGGATGTCCAAATTTATTATTTATTCCTACGCCAATTAGTGCAATTTGCGGATTAACTGTTTCTAAAAATTCCTTTTTACTCGATGTTTTTGACCCATGATGGCCTATTTTTAAAGCCGTAGATTTTAATTGTTCTATATCATTGTTATATTCATGAAGTATTTGTTTTTCAGCTATTTCTTCTATATCTCCTGTAAAAAGAATAGAAAATTCTTTATAATTGAATTTACAAACTATAGAATTATTATTTAAAACATTTTCATTAATAATATTTTTGCTATCAGGCCACAAAACATCAAAATATATGTTTTTTTCAATATTTATTTTGTTGCCCTTTTGTACTATAAATACGTTTATCTTTTTAGTTTTAGCAATTTGTTTAAAAGTTTCAAAGTTCTCAGATTCTTGAAATTGCTTCGGGATCACAACATTTTTCACTTTAAGTTCTTGCATAACTTTAAGTAATCCTCCAACATGATCACTATCAAAATGAGAAATTATAATATAATCTATTTTTGTAATTCCCCTATCTAATAAATATGGTAACACTATTCTTCCATCAAAATCTTCTCCACCATCTATTATAATTGTCTTATTATTAGGCGTTCTTATTACACAGCAATCTCCTTGTCCCACATCAATAAAATATATCTTTAATCTTCTATCAATATTAATATTTGATAGCATTATTGCAATTGTTAATATTATTATCAATTTTCTATTTAAAAATTTTTTATTTATAACACATCTTAAAAAATAAAATTTTTCGTAATGAAAAAATCTTATTAGATAAATCAATATACAGTAATATACAATTATAAGTATAATGTTTGGCGTTTTAATATATATTTTAGAAAACGGAATTTTTTCACAAGTAGATGCTATTTTCAAAACAAGATTTACTAAGATTTCACAAAGAATAATTATAAACTTAAAATGAAATAAAAGGCTTATATATCCTATTATCAAAACAGGTCCTATGATATAAGAAACTAAAATATTTGGAATAAAAAAACTAATAGAAATTGTATTAAAAAAATAAATCATCAGTGGAAATATAGTTATTTGAGCTGAACAGCTAGTAGAAAAAGCAGATAAAATAACATTTGGTATTTTTTTAAATCTTCTTTTTAACATTTTTCCAATAAAATCTGAAAATACTACTACTCCAAAAGTACCAAAATATGAAAGCCACATTCCAGTACTATAAATGTAAAATGGATTTATCATAATTAATATAACAAAAGAAAGTGATAGACTAATAAAGAAATTGTTTTTCCTATAAAACAATCCACTAATTATTATCATAATGTGCATAACACAAGCTCTTATACATGATGGAGATCCGCCTGTTATTAAGCAAAATACTATTAGAAAAACACATAATACAATACTTCGTTTTCTTTTATTTTTAATTATTTTAGAAAATATTACTTCAAATCCTGAAACAATATATGTAATATGTAATCCCGAAATCGCTAGGACATGAGAAATAGAACTTTTTCTGAAGCTTTCTTTTATGTCATTTTCTATACCTGTAGTATCCCCTAATAAGATACCTTTTAAAAATTCTTGTGAGTCAGTATCGTAATTTTTTTCAACTTGATTTATTAAAAAGCTTTTAATTATAGCTAGTATAAAATAAATATCCTTTTTTCTGCTAACTATTTCTTCTTTATCTGACTTAATTATTCCATAAATTTTATATTGTTTTAAATAGTTCCTATAATTAAAACCTTTATAATTTCTTGCTATATCGCCTTTTGAAAATTGTCCGTTAACATTCACATTATCTCCAGGAAAGTAATTATTTTTTGAATAAAAAATAAATTTATCATTTTTTTGATTTTTACATTTGTATTTATAATAATAATCTGTCTCTTCTCTTATTGATATTATTTCAAAAATCTCTCCTATTTCTTTTTCTTCTGGATACTTTTTTTCAAATGATAAAACAAAGGCTATGTTATAAAAACATAGCCCCATTAAAATAATTATTAATATTTTTTTCACAGCTAATCTCCTATATTAGCCCCCAAGTACTTTATTGTACTAATCTTCTTGCTGATATGTATCTTTCATTATAGTATGAACTTGTATTAATGTTATCTATTACAACTCCTCTTTTTGGATTTGCTGCATGAACAAAATCGCCATTTCCTATATATATACCTGTATGACCTATTTTTGTTTTTCCTTCATCATAAAATAGTAATAAATCTCCTGCAACTAAGCCATCTCTTGATACTTCTACACCCGCACCTGATTGACTTGCTGCACTACCTCCTAATGAAAAACCAAAGCTTGAAAATACATATCCTGTGAATCCTGAACAATCAAATCCTGTTTCTGGTTTTTTTCCTGCTGCTACGTATGGATATCCTAAGAATTGCTTAGCAAAATCAACAACTGCTTGGCCTGATCCACTAACTGGAGGATTAATTGTTACATTTTCCACTACTGGTTTCTCTTGTGCAGCTTCTTGTTCTTTTGGTTCTTCTGCGACATTTTCTACTGCTTGTTGTCTGTCTTCTTTTAAACTTCTTGAAGATACGCCTTGTGAATCTTTCATAACAACAAATGAACTATCAATATATCCTTCTTTATTACTGTATTTTATTTTATACCAAGTTCCTTCTTCACCTATAATAGTGACCTCATCATTATAATCTAATAAATCTACAATTTCTCCTGATGTACTTGCTTTATCTCTTACTCTTAGCGTTTTTACATCAACAATTGCAATTTTATTAATTTTGCTTTCTGATGAACTTTCTTCTTTCTTTTCTTCTTTTGTTTCTGTCTTTTCCTCTTGTGGTTTCACCTCTGGTTCATTAGCATTATCAGCATCAGTTTCAGGTTTAGTTGTACTTAATTTAGTACTAAGAATCCATCCACTAATAGTACCATCAGATACTTTTACCCAATTATTAATTTCTTCTAATTTAGAAATAGATTTACCTGTTTCAATATTTCCAACTGATATAGATAAAATATTTGGTAAAACTCTAACTTTTACTTTGGAATTTGTATAAATTTCTGAAGAATTATTAGTAGCATTATTATTTTCATTATTTGAATTGTTATCTAAAGTAATGAAATCTGATTTTACATACCCTGTTTTTCCATCTGCTTTAACTTTATACCAGTCTCCTTCTTTATCTAAAATCTCAACAGTGTCACCTTTATGGACATTTGTTAAAATTTCAGATGATGTAGATGCTTTTTCCCTTACTCTTACTGTTGATGAACTTATTTTCCCTGTTTCAGCATAAGAACTACTAATAAGTAAAAATAGCAATATCAAAGTAATTACACTTATTCGTTTCATACTTTTCATAAATTACCTCTTCCTTATTTAATTTTCCTTTATATCTAATTTAATATGCACTTCTTCTAATTGTTTTTCTGATACTTTTGATGGTGCATTCATCAATAAGTCTCTTGCTTTTTTATTTTTTGGAAATGCAATAACTTCTCTGATGTTATCTTCTTTTGCAAGAAGCATAACTATTCTATCTAGTCCTGGAGCTGCACCAGCATGTGGTGGAGTTCCATAACTAAATGCATTAAATAATGCTCCGAATTTTGTTTTAACATCATCTACAGTATATCCTGCAATTTCAAATGCTTTTATCATTATTTCTTGATCATGATTTCTTACTGCTCCAGACATAATCTCATATCCATTACATACAGCATCATATTGATATGCATAAATATCTAAAGGATTTTTAGTATTTAATGCTTCTAAGCCACCTTGTGGCATTGAAAACGGATTATGGTTAAAGTCTATTGTTCCTTCATCTGTTAGTTCATACATTGGAAAATCTACTATAAAGCAAAATCTATATGTATTTTTTTCTAATAAGTCTAACTCTTGTCCTAATTTGATTCTAACTCCACCAGCAATTTTTACTGCTTTATTATATTCGTCTGCTACAAAGAATATTGCTGAATTTGGTTTAACATTCATTTTAGCAAATATCTTTGCTTTTCTATCATCATCAATAAATTTACTTATTCCGCCATTTAGATTTCCATTTTCATCAACTTTAACCCACGCTAGTCCTTTGCCTTCTAATTCGTCAACAACAAATTGAGACATATTATCAAAGAATTTTCTTGGCTTCTCTTCCATGTTTTCTGTGACAATTGCTTTAACTGTTTTGTCTTTAAATGCATTAAACTCTGTTCCAACAAATTCTTCTGTTAAATCTGATATTATTAATGGATTTCTTAAATCTGGTTTATCTGTACCATATTTTTCCATAGACTCTTTGTAAGGTATTCTTACAAATGGTCCGTTATCTACTTTCCAGTCCGTATTTTGTTTAAATACTTTTGGTAATAGTGTTTCTACCACATCAAAAACATCTTCTTGTGTTGCAAAACTCATCTCAAAATCTAATTGATAGAATTCACCAGGAGATCTATCTGCTCTGGGATCTTCATCTCTAAAGCATGGAGCAATTTGATAATATTTATCAAATCCAGATACCATAAGTAATTGTTTAAATTGTTGAGGTGCTTGTGGTAATGCATAAAATTCTCCGGGATGTAATCTACTTGGAACTAAGAAATCCCTTGCTCCTTCTGGTGAAGAATTAGCCAAAATTGGTGTTTGAATTTCAATAAATCCTAGTTCATCCATTGCACTTCTAAAATCTTTCATTATCTTTGAACGCAATATTAGATTATTGTGAATTTTTTCATTTCTTAAATCTAGAAAACGATATTCCAATCTTAAATCTTCTCTAACATTTTGATCTTCTACATTTATTTCGAATGGTAAAGAATTTCTACATTTTCCTAAAACAGTAACACTTTCAGCAACTACTTCTATCTCACCTGTTGGTATTTTTAGATTTTTATTACTTCTTTCTAATACTTTTCCAGTAACAGAAACTGTGCATTCCTTTGTTACATCTTTAATATCTATATTTTCATTAACTACAATTTGTGTAATTCCACTTTGATCTCTTAAATCAATAAAAACCATTTTTCCTAAATTTCTTATTGTTTGAACAAATCCAGCTAATCTAACTTCTTTATTAATATCTGTAATTCTTAACTCTCCGCAAGTATGAGTTTTATACATGTTTGTCATTTAAATTCCCTCCAGTATAACATATGTGGCTATATTATATATTATTATGTTTTTTTTTTCAATATAAAATCTACAAAAATAAAAATCTAGCTTTTGCTAGATTTTTATTCTGTATCACTATTGTTTATATAATATAATTCTGAATCCCCAATACAAATCTGAAGTATTTTCTTTATATCCAATATGACTATTTGGTGTTCTACTAATATTAGCTGCACCACCACGAATTACTCTGTTTATTACATTTTCTTCACTATCACTATTTCTAGAAGCATCTCCTCCTAAAAACTTTTCTGTAGTCCACTCTCTTACATTACCTGATAAATCACAAATTCCTCTTAATCTATCCTTCTCAGTTGTACCTGTTGGCAATATTGTTCCTTCATAATTACCATATCCAACACTTGAAGAATAAGATGGATATTGCTCTTCTATCCATGTAACTGCTGTATCCCATGCATAACTATTAATTAATGATGTATAAATATCATCACTATATCCAAAATCTAAACCAGAATTTTTTGAATAATCAGTTGCTTCTTGGCAATTAATATCTGTCCATGGAATTTTTCCAGACATTGATGCTGCTATTTTCTTGCCATTTAATTCGTATTCTGATGCTTCAAATCTTCCAATATAGAATCCATAATATTTTGCAACACTATTTACCAATGCTGCTGCAGCCTCATTTTTTTCTTCATATTTAATATCTAATTCAGTATTTCTTTTTAATTTTCCACTTGGAACAGGAATCCAAACATATTGATTTCCGTATTCATCACTAATTACAAATCCAGAATCTACATCTCCACCTATACTTTCGAAACCATCTGGTATATATGGATTTTCATCTGAATAACTAGCAATTTCATTAACTTCAATTATTAACTCTTCTGATGATTCACCATTTATTCCTGTAGTAGAAAACGTGTATTTACCATTTTCTGATACTTTATATTCCGCTCTATCACTTTTTACTATTTCTTTATTTGGTAATGTTATATAGTCAATTCCTGCTTCATCCTCTGTTGTAGCAATAGCAGTAATAGTAACGCTTCCATCATTATTAGTATTTTTATCTAAGTTTATAGTTGGCTTAATAGCCTCTACTACTTCTTCTGGACCTACTCCATTCTGATTACTACTACTTCCAGAAATAAACTGATAACCTAAAAGTCCTAATGCTATAACTACTAATAATAATACAATAATTATAACAGGTGAAAGTCTTCCTCCCATATTCTACCCTCCATATAATTTTATATTTTATATTAAATCATATAATTAATAATTTTTCAAATATTTTTATAAAATATTTATATTTTGGAAAAAAAAGAAATAAGTATAATTTACTTATTTCTAATTTATTATTATTTTTCTGGATAAACACTTACTTGTTTTTTATCTTTACCTTTTTTCTCAAATTTTACTGCTCCATCTACTAAAGCAAATAATGTATCATCACTACCAATTCCAACATTAGTACCTGGATGTACATTTGTTCCTCTTTGTCTAACTAAAATGTTTCCAGCTTTTACGATTTGTCCGTCAGATTTTTTTACTCCAAGTCTTTTTGACTCACTATCTCTTCCGTTCTTAACACTACCTTGACCTTTTTTATGTGCCATGAAAGATTCACTCCTTTCGCATTATAAATTCTTTATATCACTCATTATAAACTTCGATATATTAACTATTTTGTTTCTTTTTCAGCTTTAGCTGGTTTTTCTGTTTTTTCAACCTTTTCAGCTTTCTCTGCTTTTGCTTTAATTGAAGTAATTTCTACCTTAGTGTAATCTTGTCTGTGCCCTCTAGTTTTTCTCTCATTCTTTTTAGCTTTATATTTAAAAACTAAAATCTTTTCTCCTCTTCCATGAGAAACAACCTTTCCTTCAACTTTTACTCCGGCAACATAAGGATTTCCAACTTGTATTTTTTTATCATCTGATAATAATACTACTTTATCGAAAGAAACTTTTTTTCCTTCTTCTTCTGGTAATTTTTCGAAATATACTGTTTCTCCCTCTTGTACCTTATATTGTCTTCCACATGCTTCGATAATTGCGTACATTTAAAATGCACCTCCCTTTTTGTAATCTCGCTAACTTCCAACTTGGGTAACTAATAAAAACTAGTATTTATAGACCCTAGTTAAGCAGTTTACAGTATTAAATTTTAACACGGTTTCAAGCATTTGTCAAGAAATTTTTTACTTTTTTAAAGCACAAAAAAACAAGCTTTAAGCTTGTTTTTTATTTATTAATCATCTAAACTTCTACCATCATCTCTAGATTCTCTTGTTTCTTTTGAATGATCTGTTCTTGGTGTTTCTGCTTTATCAACATATCCTGAAGTTACTTCATTTGAAACATCTATTCTTTCTTTTAATTTGCTAGCTTTTGTTTTAGTTCCTTCATATGCTTGCATCATTTCAACAGCTTGTTCTTTTGTTAATTCTCCTGAATTAACTCCAGCTAAAATAACACTCTTCATATCTAATGTAGAGTCTACTTCTTGTTCTGGGTGGTATCCTACAAACCAATCTAAGCCTTTTTTCACCTTTTCTATTATATTCTTTATTCTATCTCTTAAACTCATAATTATTCTATAACTATAACAGTTATTCCTTACCTTTCTTTTATAATTATACAATTACAAGTATATTATAACAAAAAAAGCCTTAGAAATCAAGGCTTTTTTTTATTTTTTCTTATTTTTTGTTTAACTCATATAGTCTTTTAATCTTTTACTTCTGCTTGGATGTCTCAATTTTCTTAATGCTTTGGCTTCTATTTGTCTTATTCTTTCACGAGTTACTTGGAAAACTTTACCAACTTCTTCAAGTGTTCTAGCTTTTCCATCTTCCAATCCAAATCTTAATTTCAAAACTTTTGCTTCTCTTGGAGTAAGAGTACTCATTACTTCTTCAAGTTGTTCTTTTAATAATGTATATGCTGCTGAATCATGTGGAGCAGGGCTTTCATCATCTGGTATAAAATCTCCTAGGTGGCTATCATCTTCTTCTCCTATTGGCGTTTCCAATGAAACTGGATCTTGAGCTATTTTTTGAATTTCCATAACCTTTTCAACAGGGATTTCCATTTCTTCAGCTATTTCTTCTGGTGTTGGTTCTCTTCCTAACATTTGAAGTAAGTGTCTAGATGTACGAATAAGTTTATTAATTGTCTCTACCATATGAACTGGTATTCTTATTGTTCTTGCCTGATCTGCTATTGCTCTTGTAATAGCTTGTCTAATCCACCATGTAGCATAAGTACTAAATTTATATCCTTTTTTATAATTAAATTTTTCTACTGCCTTTATTAATCCCATGTTACCTTCTTGGATTAGATCTAAGAAAAGCATTCCTCTACCAACATATTTTTTTGCTATACTTACAACTAATCTTAAGTTTGATTCTGCTAATTTTTGCTTTGCTTCTTCATCACCATCAAGAACTTTTTTAGCTAATTCTATTTCTTCATCAAAAGTTAATAATGGAATTCTACCAATTTCTCTTAAATACATTCTAACTGGATCATCAGCACTAACACCTTCGATAGGTGTGTTGGCATCTATTTTCTCTAACTTGATGTCTTCAACTTCTTTTAAGTCATCCAAATCTGGTTCTAGAAAATCATCATCATCACCATCTTTTAGTATGTTAACACCTATTTCTTCAAAAGCTTCAAAAACTTTATCAGCTTGCTCTAAATTTAACTCTCCTAGTTCTATAGCAAGTTCACTTGTGATTTTTCCTTTTTCTTTTACTGTATCAACTATCTTTTGAATTTTATCTTTTTCAGCATCTTCTACACTTTGAGTTTCTTTATTTACACTCTCTTTTGGGGCATTCTTTTCTTTTTTAGATTTTTCTTCTTTTACTTCTTCCTTCTCAGCTTTAGCCTTTTTTTCTTTTTTAGGCTCTTCTTTTACTTCTACTTTTTCAGCTTTAGCCTTTTTTTCTTTTTTAGGCTCTTCTTTTACTTCTACTTTTTCAGCTTTAGCCTTTTTCTCTTTTTTAGGCTCTTCTTTTACTTCTGCTTTTTGAGCTTTAGCCTTTTTTTCTTTTTTAGGCTCTTCTTTTACTTCTGCTTTTTGAGCTTTAGCCTTTTTCTCTTTTTTAGGCTCTTCTTTTACTTCTACTTTTTCAGCTTTAGCCTTTTTTTCTTTTTTAGGCTCTTCTTTTACTTCTACTTTTTCAGCTTTAGCCTTTTTTTCTTTTTTAGGCTCTTCTTTTACTTCTGCTTTTTGAGCTTTAGCTTTTTTTTCTTTTTTAGGCTCTTCTTTTACTTCTGCTTTTTGAGTTTTAGCTTTCTTTGTTTTTTCTGTTTTCTTTTCTTCTTTTTTTATCTCTTCAATTTTTTCAGATTTTTTTCTAGTTTTTTTGTCTTTTGGGGCTACAGGTGTTACTTCTTTTTCTGCTTTTTTTGTATTCTTCTTTTTTGTAGGCACTTTTTCTTCAACTATATCTTCTTTCTTTTTTCTCATTAAAACAATAACCTCCTACTTCCTCTTAGCTAGCTCAATAATAATATCACTTAGTTCTTGTTCTAGCTTAGCTACTTCTTCTTTAGCCATATTAGAACTATTTTCTAACTTTTGGATAATTTCCAACTTCCTATTTGTTAATCTTTCTTTATTATAGATATTAACAACATCTTCTATGCATTTTTCAACTGAATTAATTTCATAATCAGTTACTAAAATTTCACTTATATGAGATTGTAAATCTTTGTCTTCTATATTAGAAATAAGTTGTAATATTTTTTCACTTTCTTCTTCATTTGATTCTAATATTTTTTCGAAAATAATTTTGTTTGATTCTAATTTAAAATCATCTAATGAAATATTAGTTACTATTTTCTCGTACGCTTCTTTAAAGTAATTTATAAGCAAATATATAACCATATTTTCTCTTTTTATTATTGCTGGATTAACTTCTTCATCTTCACTTATTTTAATCACTTTTTTAGTTTTCTCAACGTTTTTGTCACTTTTATATAGTGATTTATTTACTTCTGCATAAATTGCTTCTTTAGAAATATTATAGCTTTCTGCAATTTTACTTATGTATATTTCTCTTTCAATTTTGTTATCAACATTAGATAAAACTTTCGTTATCTCTTTTAGAAAACGAATTTTATCATTAGAATTTTCTAAGTTGTACTTCTGTTTTAGCATTTTTATTTTAAATTCAACAAGAGAAATCGCATTTTCTACTAATAAATTGAATCTTCCACTTCCATACTTTATAACATATTCATCTGGATCTTTAGCGCCTTCCATTTGTAAAACTCTAGCATCACATCCTTGATTCTCTAAAATTGCAAGTCCTCTCATAATTGCTTCTTGCCCTGCACCATCTGAATCATAACTTAATATTACTTGCTCACAATATTTTCTTAATAATCTTCCCTGTTCTTCTGTAAGGGCTGTACCAAGTGACGCAACAACATTATTAAATCCTCTTTGATACAAAGAGATAGCATCCATATAACCTTCGACTAATATTATTTTTTTTGAATCAGATTGTTTCGCTAGATTTAAAGCAAATAAATGCTTCTTTTTAGAATAAACTAAATTTTCATTTGAATTAATATATTTTGCGATTTTATCATTGTTTTCTAATTTTCTACCACCAAATGCAATTACCTTACCACTTACATCCATTATAGGAAACATTAACCTTTTCCTATATCGGTCAATAAATTCTCCTTTATCATTTTTGTTTACTAAACCAGTTGCGAGAATTTCCTCATCTTTAAATCCCAGTTGTTTTAAGTGTTTATATAATTCGTTATACTCTCCAGAATAACCAATCTTAAAAGCTTTTAATGTATTATTATCAAGTTTTCTTTTTTTCACATAATCTTGAGCTATTCTTGCCAATGGCTTATATAGTCTCTCATGGAAAAAAATTGCTGTTTCAGCATTGATTTTATACATTCTATCTTTCAAATATTGTTGTTTGTTGAATTCCGAATTTTGCTCAGTAGGTAGTTCTATATTAGCTCTTTCAGCTAACATTTCTAATGCTTCTTTAAAAGATACTCTTTCAATCTCACTAACAAATGTAAATACATCTCCGCCCTTATGGCACCCAAAACAGTGAAAATACTGTCTGTCCGCAGAAACAGAAAAAGAAGGTGATTTCTCTTTATGGAAAGGACATAATCCAAAAAAATTTCTACCACTTCTTTTTAAATTTACGTATTGTGAAACAATATCAACTATGTCATTTGCTGATCTTATTTCTTCTTTCAATTCATCAGTGTATTGAACCATTTTATAACCTTTCTTTTATATTATTCGACATCATTCATTTAAATCCTTCATTTTTATGTAAATTTAAAACCTGTGATTAATGCGTAAAAACGCAAAAATAAGAACGGATTCATGTTCATTTGAGTCCGCTCATATTTATAAAATTTTTAATTAGTTTGCTGGGATAAATTTCTTAACGATATTTGAATTATCTTCTTCCATGCCAACTGCTTTTTGTAAGTTCTCTGTAGCAGATAATTCATGCATTTGAAAAGAAGTGTTTATTTTATCATTTACTAGTTCTTCTACCTCATCTTTATCCTTGCTTTCTGCAAGTACTAATTCACTAACTAGAATTTGTTTAGCATTAACTAGCATTTTCTTTTCAGTTGTAGATAATCCCTTTTCTTTTTGTTTAAAAGTTAAGTTTCTTACAATGTCAGCTACTTCGAAAATATCTCCAGATTTCATTCTTTCAACATTATCTCTGTATCTTTTGTTCCATTTTAAAGACATTTCTGTACTATCTTGCTCTAAAACATTTATTACTTTTCCGGCTGTTTCTTTATCTATTATATTTCGTACACCTATTTCTTCTGCTTTTGATGTAGGTACCATAACTTTAACTTCGCCTGGCATTTTTATAATATAATAAGATTGCTTTTCATCTAGAATTGCTCTCTCTTCTATTGTTTCAATTACACCTGCACCATGCATTGGATAAACTATTTTGTCTCCTACTTTAAACATTTTTTCGTCACTCCTTCCAAGTAATAATAAAATTACTACATTACAATTATACAACAAAAAATGGCAAAAGTCAAAGATTTTTTTCATTTATATTACATTTTAAAAAACAGTCTTGATTTTTAAATATTTTAGAGTTTTAATAATAGTTTATTTACTTGTAGATCCAAAACCACCCATTCTTTCTCCAGCGGCTTCATCATTATCTATAACAAAATACTTTTGGAATATTGCTTGACCAATTACATCTCCTTTTTTTACTTCTAAATCTTCTTCTTTTATATTGTAAAAAGCAAACATAATATGTCCATCATTATCAGGATTTCCATAGTAATCTTTGTCAACAACTCCAACACTATTTGCTAATATTAATCCTTTTTTACCTGGGTTTGAACTTCTATTATATAATAGAAGCATTTCATCATCTTCCATATATGCTTTTAATCCTGTTTTAACCAAAGTTGGTTTTTGTCCTCTTTTAAATGCTGGAATTACAGTATCTTCTGCAGCTTCAATATCATATCCTGCTGAAAATTTTGTTTTTCTTACTGGTAGATTTATTTCTTTATCCTCAAATCCTTTTGCAATTTCAAATCCTCTTTTTTTATCCATAATTTTCCCTCCGAATTTTTTCTTCATTATATATTCTTATTTATATAAAATCAAGAATTTTATTGCTCAATTTCTTTTACAGTAATCTCGTTTTTTGATTTTTCATGCATATCTATAAATTTTCTTATTAAATCAAAAGTTTTCATAATTTGATTGCCATTTCTATCAATTCGTAATAAACTACGACTAAAAACACTTTCAGGTTCTTCTTCTATTTTTTTACTTGCTTTATTTATAATTTCAACATATTGTTTTTTATGCTCGTCATCTAATTTTTCAAAGTTCTCATATTGATAATATAAAATTCTCATAAACGTGCTTGAAATGGCATATTTCATAATTTTATTTGTATCTTCGTTTTGTGAAGAATACTCTATCAAAAACATTGCATCTTCATATATATTTTCTGGTTTAAATATTCCATTGTTTTTTAAGATTTTAGCAAGTAGTGCTTTTTTATGTTTGTTTTCTGTATTTTCAATCTCTTCAACTAATTCTCTTGGTGACTTAACACTACAATCAGGATTATATTCTAATAAAAAGATTGGATGTTTTCTTAATAATTGTGGGGTTAAATTTCTAGTAAATAATTCATTTACATCTTTTTCTTCTTTATTATCTCCTATACTTTTTTTGAAAGCACCAACATATTGAATGTTTTCTCTTATGTATCTTTTCTTAAAGTCTTCAATAATCTCTGGGTCAATTCTTTCTCTTAATATTTTTGAATCCATGATAAATTTTATAGTTTTTATTGCAGATTTTTCTCTAGCATTTATTTCCAAAAATAAAGTATTGTAATTATCTATTTGATAATTAGGAACTCTAAGGCTTAAAATATTTTCTTTTAAAGCCATATATTCTACATATGAACATTTATTCTCATCATCAAAGTGATGCTCTTGTTCTATATGTGTATTTTCATGAAATATAGTGTCTAGTGTTTCAAACACTGATTGCAAAGCCTCATTTAAATATACTACATTTCCAGATTGACTTCCATATGAATCTCCTATATCGATAAATTCTCTAATAAAATAGAAATATGGCTTTCGAGCTTTTATATCTTCTGGAATTGTATTAGTTCCCAAACACTCAAACATTCTACACATATGATTATAATAATCTGAAGTCTTTTTGCATAATTCAGATTCATCATTAAATACTTCTGATATTACATATTCTATAAGCTCATTAGGCACTTTTCCATGTGATGAAAGCTTTATATCTTGAATATAAGAAAATAATTGTTCTACTTCGTCTTTATTAAGTCCTTTTTTCTTTATCATCTCTTTAGCAGATGATATTGCTGATTCTCTATCTATTTCATTTATTTTCAAATTTCTAGTCATTATTTCGAATAGTTCTCTTACTTGATTTATATCAATTCTAGAGCTATTCGTAATTTGTAATAAGTCACTAATACCCTGTTCTTCGAAAATATTAAAATCAGGCTGTTTAGTTTTTTGGTCAACATATCTTTTTAAGTATTTAAATAATGTATCTTCAATTGTGCTCCCTTCTGAATAAATTTCGCATGAATGTAATAAAACATACTCCATAAGAACAGAATTGCAATAAAAGTTTGGATCATTATTTGCTCTTATTTTAATATATTCGTATATCTTATGCATTCCGTACTCTCTATCTAATCTTACGTTTTCATCAGTATTAGATCTAACAAAGTAATTGTACTCTTCTATTAGAATATATATATCTTCTATACTTCTAGCGTAATCAGTATCTGTCTTTAGCTTTTTAAAATCAATACTCTTAGTAATTGAATGATTAAATTTTAAAACATCAAAAGCATAATATATTATAATATCCAATAATTCTGCACTTTCCCCAGAATACTTAGTAGATGCACTACTAATAGTTTTTATTATGTAATCAACTAAATCATATCTATCTTCTGAATCTTTAAGATTTTCTATTATTCTTTTGATATTATTTTTATAAAGCATTTTAAATAAAGGAATTGTGTTTTTTTTAAAATCGTTATTAATAAATACTTCTGAAGCTGTATGAAATAAAAAATAACTAATGCAATCTAAATCAGCCTCTGAAATTCCACTTTTCAGAAGCTCCTTTAAAATTTTTATATCTCCATAATTATCACTAGATTCTATGTCATCAAGTAAACCTTTACTTAATTTATTTTCATCTATCTCCATTTTTATATCCTTTATTGTTTTGAAACAAAAAAGAGATTTTAGAGTATCCTAAAACCTCTTTCGTATTAGTTTTTATTAATCTTGTGTGTAAGGTATAATAGCAATATGTCTTGCTCTTTTTACTGCTGTTGTTATTTCTCTTTGATGTTTAGCACAAGCACCTGTTGCTCTTCTTGGTAATATCTTACCTTTTTCATTAATGAATTTCTTTAATTGTTCAATATTTTTATAATCTAATTCAAAGTTTTTATCACTACATAATGTACAAACTTTTTTTCTCATTTTTCTAAACTTTGGATTGAAATCATCATCTTGATTATTTCTATTATTTCTTTTATTTTGTTTTTTGTCTGCCATTTTAAATCCTCCAATCTTCTAATTTCATATATAATTAGAATGGTAAATCATCATCTGAAGAATTAATTTGGAAATCCGCATTTTGAGCAACTGATTCACCAAATGTATCTTCAAATCCTGATGTATCTCCATCTCTTTTGCTATCTGCAAAATATGTTTCTTCAGCAACTACTTCTGTTACATAATGTTTTTGACCTTGTTCGTCATCCCAAGTTCTTGTTTGAATTCTTCCAACAACACCAACTTGTTGACCTTTTTTGAAATATTTGCTAACAAATTCTCCAGTTTTACTCCAAGCTACAACATTAATAAAATCTGCTTGTCTTTCTTCTCCCTGTTTTGCAAATCTTCTATTTACTGCTAGGCTAAAAGAAGCAACTAGAGTATTATTTGTTTGAGTATATCTTACCTCTGGGTCTCTTGTTAATCTTCCCATTAAAATTACTTTGTTCATAGTGTTACCACCTTTCTTATTATTCTTCGTCTTTTCTAACTACGATGAATTTTATAACTTCGTCTGTAATTCTGTATACTCTTTCAAGTTCTTTTATTAAACTTGGAGCAGCTTCAAAGTTAATTAATACATAAATTCCTTCTGAATTTTTTTGGATTTCATAAGCTAATTTTTTCTTACCTAACTCTTCAACTGATTCAACTTTTCCATCACTATTAATTAAGTCTGAAAATTTCTTTTCTAAATCTTTAACTCCTGCATCTTCAACACTTGGATTAATAATGAATACTGTTTCGTATTTATTCATTACTTTTCACCTCCTTCTGGATATTAAACCCATATTCTAGATATGAGTAAGGAAAAAATAATCCATATATAAAAATATACAAATTATTTTTATACTGGATTATTTTAACATCTTTTTTCTTATTTTGCAAGCATTTTTCAAATTATTTATAGTTTTCCAAATCTATTATTTGATAATTAATATCTCTTGTATAATATTTTTCTTTATTATACTTTATTCCTTTATAATAATATATTGTGTGACTATTTTGATTTATAATATAAAAATCTTTGTCTCCAAACCTTTCTTTGCCATATGTTAAGTCTAGATTTCCTAATGCATTTAAATCAATCTCATAATATAAAAAATTATCATTCGGATTTTTCATTTCTTTAAAATTAATGTTTTCACCTTTTATTGGTAAACTGCTATTGTCCAAATAATACATCTCTATATTTTTCTCTATTATATCAATATCTTTAAACATATTATTAAGATTATTTATTTCATTTGATTTTTTTATATAGTAAGTTAGTATTGATATAATTATGATGAATACAATTACAATTATAGAAATAACTATTTTATTTTTCTTTTCCATAACACTCTTCTTTCTATAATTATAGCTTACTATTAATTCGAATATTTTTCAAGATTAATCTAATTTATCAATTATCTTTTTTGTCTTATCAAAAAAGATTATTTTCTCTTTTTCTATTTCATATAAATACCACAAATAAATAATCAGTAACAAAATATATATATTTTTTATTTTAATAATTAGGATACTATAAATAAAAGAAATAACTATTAAAAAACATTTACTTATTATTAAAACAGTTTTATTCACATTTCTTTTAAATACCATTTCTAGTATTTCTTTTGCTATTTTTCCACCATCTAGTGGTAATATTGGTAACATATTAAATAAAAATAAAATGACATTAGTATATACCAACTTTTTATCTATATGAAAATTTCTGAAAACTGCTGCTATTAACAAATTCATTAAAGGCCCTGCTAAAAAAAATAATATTTTATTCACATGACTTTTATCTGCATATTCATAAAATTCCATAGAGATGCCAAAAGGTTCAATCTTAATTTTTCTAGGCCTTCCACCTATTAAAACACCAATTAACAGATGTGATATCTCATGAATTAATATAAAAAATAAAAAAGTAAAATATGTATCAATATTTTTTATTATTAAACACAGTATAGATACCAGAAGTACTTTTAAATTTATTTCTATTTTCATAATAATATCTCCTCTGGATCTACAAATCTATTATCATCTATTCTAATTTCAAAATGCAAATGTGGGCCTGTACTATTTCCCGTACTACCTACCTCTCCAATAGCCTGTCCTTGTGCAATAATTTGTCCTTCTTTCACATAAATTTTAGAACAATGTGCATATAAGGTTGTAACATTATTACATCTAATTTTAATATGTTTTCCATAGTCTCCTTCGCTTGATACCTGTGTAACTATTCCTTCCATTGAAGCTTTAATAACTGTTCCTTTCTCTGCACCTATATCTGTTCCAGTATGATATCCTGTCACATTTTTATATGTTGAAACACGTGATCCAAAATGTGATGTAATCATCCCTTCTATTGGTTTTATAAAACTATAGTTTTTTAGATTGTTAATATCTAATTCCATTTCACTAATAGAAGATACATCCTTTTTTTCTTCAACAATGTCACTATTCTCATATATATTTTTTTCCGAATTATTTTCTTGCATAATATTCTCATTTGTGGCGTCCTGTGTGTCCTGATCTAATAATAAATCCTCTTCATTTTCTGCAACAACTATATCTCCAACAAAATCAACGATTTTCTCTTTTAGATTTAAATTATATTTACTAATATTTTCTAAAAAACTTTTACTAAAAATAAAATCTCTGTTTTGTACACTAATAACTATTATTGCTATATTTAACATTATAAGCATATGTAAAAGTACTTTAGTTTTTAAATATCCTTTTTTTTCTGTCTCTTTAACATATCTATTTATATTATTCCTTCTATAATATATATTTTCAGCTTTTCTTATTTTTTCATTATCATTTAATATTTTTTCCAAAATAAACACCTCTCTTACATGTTTTTAATATATTCATGTAAAAGAGGTTTATGTCAAAAATAAAATAATAATTAAGATTAGTAAACAAATATTAACTATTTTTACATATTTATATTTCTTTAACAATTTAGAAATTTTAAATTCCATAAATGATTTATTATTTTCTTCAATCTTATTATTTATAATAAATTCTGCTTCTTTTAATATTGCATTTTTATCTATTAATTCTTTTTTACTTTCTTTTTCTTTTAAATTAATGTTACTTTTTACTACTATAACAGCTTCTTCAATTAAATTAGATTCAACATCTTTAAAAAACAAAACTGTATTAATCTTATTACTTTGCATAATACACTCCTATTCTATTCATATATTTACCAATATTAGTAAAATTATTCATATATTTGCACATTCTGAATAATATAAATAGAGGTGGAAAATGAATAAAAAAGGCTTAGATTTTAAACATAAAGAAGTTATAAATATAAAAGATGCAAAAAGATTAGGATTTGTTCAAGATGTTACTGCAGATTTTAAAACAGGAACAATAACATCAATTATTGTTCCTGGAAACACAAAATTATTTAGCATATTTTCTACTCGGGAACGAACTAGTCATTCCGTGGGATGCTATAAAAGTAATTGGAGAAGATATAATTTTAGTAGAATATTGATTATTTGTATAATCTTTTAATATGATCTATTGCTGTTTTCTCAAGCCTAGATACTTGGGCTTGTGATATTCCTATTTCTTCTGCTACCTCCATCTGAGTTCTTCCCATAAAAAACCTTTTATCAATAATCATTTTTTCTTTGTCATTTAATTTTTTTAATGCTTCATTAATAGTAATATTTTCCGCCCATAATTCATCTGTATTTTTTTTATCTTTTACCTGATCCATAACATATACATTTTCTGTACCATCATTATATACTGGTTCTTGTAAGGATATAGGATCTTGTATTGCATCTAGGCTAACTACAACTTCTTCTTTATCAACTTTTAACTCTTTTGCAATCTCCTCTATTGTAGGCTCTTTTCCTTTTTCTTTAAGCAACTTTTCTTTAGCTTGTAACACTTTATATGCTAAGTCTCTTATAGAGCGACTAACTCTTACCATATTATTATCACGTAAGTATCTTCTTACCTCACCAATAATCATTGGTACTCCATATGTGGAAAATTGTACATCTAAATTCAAATCAAAGTTATCTATAGCTTTTATTAAACCTATACAACCAATTTGAAATAAATCATCTGCACACTCTCCTCTTCCTCCAAATCTTTGTACAACTGATAAGACTAATCTTAGATTTCCTTGTATGAATTTTTCTCTTGCCTCTGCATCTCCATTTTTTATTTTTTTTAATAATTCATCTTTTTCTTCATTTGATAGTACAGGAAGTTTACTAGTGTTTACACCGCAAATTTCAACCTTGTTTATCAAATAAAAGACCTCCTTTTAGAAATAATATTTTGTTAATTCTATTATTTCCAAAAAAAGGTCTTTTATACTTTTATATTTTATTTAATCACTTAACATGTCTAATACTCTTGTTGCAAAATTAGTAACTGTTCTTCTAGACAATTGTCCATAATTCATATGTGAAAACTTATTTGATAAATAATCAAACTCAAATTCTCCAAAAACGTATTCTTCACTACTTCCAGCAAAATCTAGTTGATGTTCCATCGTAAAAAATCTTGGCCCTTTTTCAGTAATTGCAAAAGCAACACAAGAGCTTTCTGCAATATTGTTGTTATAATCTGGAAATGAAATGAAAAATATAGGCTCTTTTTTTTCTGAAACATTAAATGTAACTCCAAAATCATCTCTTGAAACAACTCTTTCAAGATCTAATACATTTAGGTTTTGTTCATGCATTAACTTCTCTCTTGTTTCATTCCAAACACCAATTAAATAATCTTTAACTGATTCCACACCATTATTAAATATTCCGCACATTTTTCCATAATCATGTACCACATCATATTCTAACTTGTAATTTCCAATGTGATATAGAATACTTGTCTTTTTTCTTTCATCCATAACTAAATAACCACTCTTTCTTTTATTCTTCTTCTAAAGATTCTTGTTTCATTCTTAAGTGTCCAAGTTCTTCCCAACGATTATATGCCAAGTTTAACTTAAATAATACAGTTGGTTTTGCTCCAGCTCTGTTCTTATCTACAACACATGCATAAAATCTTACATCAGTGTCTTTAGGAACATCTATATCTTTACAATTTTCAAACAAATCAGTATCTGCATACTCATATTTATACATTGATCTTCTACTAATTTGTTTAATTAAGCATAACGTATCTAGAACCTCTTTTACAGTTTTACTTGCAGACATATCATTAATAGTTAAATTAACTGGTAATGTATTACTTTCTAGTAACTGCATTGAAGATGCTATAAATATTTTAAACTTTTGTGCTAAATTTGAAAGAATTGTTGCTGTTTTCTTAACTTCTTCACCATTACCAATATTGTTTGTATCTGCTTTTAAAGTATCATAAAACATATAATGAATTCCCTCTTTATAGTAATAATTCATTATAATCTTCTTCAAATCATCATTTGTATGTTCTGTAATATGAATAAAGTAAATTGAATTATCTAGTTGAGAGTTAACCCAATCTGTAACAGCTGTTGTTTTAATAAATTCTGTAGAATTTGCTCTTAATTTTTCAATATATTCTTCTTGTGTTTCATTTTCTTCACGCAATATATAACCATCTTCATCACATTTTACTTTTTTATCTTTATCTGGTCTAAATTTTAGTTCAAGTAATTCTCCCTCTGTTTTAGAAATTTTCTGACCATGTATTTTTTGCAAATCCGGATTATTTAGGATTGTTGTAATCATACAAAGTCTCATTTTTTCAACAGACATCTCATTTGAAATAATTAATACTTTTTCATGATGAACAAATGATAAATATGCTGCTAGGTTAATAGTAAACCTACTTTTACCAGAGTTAGATGGCATTGCATAACACATTGTCTCTCCTCTTCTTAATCCTTTGAAAACTGTAGAAAGGATGTTAAATGGCAATGGCACACCATTTGTTAATTCTGTATCTCCACTTAATAAGAAACTTGTTGTATTTTCGTTCAATCTTCCTTGGCTTAATCCAGTAGTAACTGTAATTTGGTCTAATGCACTCTCAACTTCTTCAACACTCATATCATCATATAATTCATAATTTTGAATCTCAAGTATTTTTTCTCTAATAGCAGAAGTTGGTGCAACCATATAATTCTTTTTTAATATAAATAATTTCTTCAATTCTACATAAACATTTTCTAAATTGTAATTACGCATTGAAGCAATTTTCTTAACTTTTAATCTTAAATCATAAGTATTTGGTGTTTCGATAGGTAATTGGAATTTATCTTTTGCTTTTGCAGATGCATATTGTTCTCCATCTCTGTATATGATGATTTTATATAAGTTTTGTAATTCATTATCAGAGAATAAACACTCATCATAAGTAAAATAAAATCTTGATATAGCTTTAGGATTATTAAATAGCATTCCTATAAAAATGCATTCTAATTCTATATCAACTAACTCATCAGGATAAACTTCACCTTGTTGTTGCTCTTCTGGCTCAGGTTCTTCCTCAGGTTCTGTTTTTTCTTTTTTTATCACATTATAGTTTTCATCTAATTCAATTTCTTCCTCTTCATCATCTTCTTCTAAAGATTCTTCATCTGAAGGCTCCTCTTCTGCATACTCTTCATCTTCAGCTTCATATTCTTCGCCTTCTTCATCAGAATATTCCTCATCAGAATAATCACCTAAATCATCATCTTCATCAATTTCAGGAATACTATCGATTTCATCATATTTTTCATCATCTACTAATATATACTCATCCTCTTCATTTGTCTGTTTTTTATTAGGATCATTATCACTTTTTCTCCTCTTGCTTATCATCTTTCCTCCACCTACAATTTAAACCTATTTTATCATTATAGTGTAATTTTATCGCTAAACATTTTTATTTACAACATTTTTAATATAAATGTAATAAAACAGGAAAAATTTATCCTGTTTTACTCATAATCTCTTTTTTCATTTTATTCATTATTTTCTTTTCTAGTCTAGATATATAACTCTGTGATATTCCAAGCATATCTGCAACTTCTTTTTGAGTCTTTTCTTTTTCCGACCCATCAATTCCAAATCTTAAATTCATAATATATTTTTCTCTTTCGTTTAATTTACTTATTGCAATTTTTAATAATGATAAGTCCACTTCATTTTCGATTTTTCTTGATGTAATGTCATTATCTGTCCCCAAAACATCTGATAATAATAATTCATTTCCATCTCCATCTTTATTTAAAGGTTCATCAATAGATACTTCATTTTTTATTTTTGTATTTCTCCTAATTTGCATCAAAATTTCATTTTCTATACATCTTGATGCATATGTTGCAAGTTTAATATTTTTGTCCATATTAAACGTATTAATAGCTTTCATCAGTCCTATTGTACCAATTGAAATTAGATCCTCGAATTCAATTCCTGTATTTTCAAATTTTTTCGCAATATAAACAACTAATCTTAAATTTCTTTCTACTAATATTTTCTTTGCTTCTTCATCATTTAACATTAATTTTTGAAGAAGTTTTTCTTCTTCAATAGTATCAAGTGGTGGTGGCAAACTTAAATTTCCTTTTATATAAAAAATTGGGAACTTATTTATTTTATCTTTATAAATAAATCTTCCAAATATTTTTACCACTTTCTCTTTCAAAAACTTTAGAAAAAACATTATAACTCCTTTCCTTTATCAATTACATCTAGTCCTATCAAACTAGTAAATAAATTATTTTTTGAAAGTTTTCCGTCATAAATACCTACTAGAACATCATCTCTTACTAATTCTGTATCTCCATATATCTTTATATAATCTGGTTTAAATCCAATTAGTATTCCATTATCATTTCCTAATGATGAAAAAGGTATTACTTTTAATTTATATGAATGTATATTATCTGAATCTAACCATTCTCCTTTTACAATAGTACTAATATTTTTTAGAATATTTTCAGATACTATATTTGTTAATGAATCTTTTTCTACAATAATTACATCAGATTTACTAATAGGATCTTTAAGTAAATTTCCACTATCTATCATTGATTTTATTCTCTTATTTTTACCCAAATAAAAAATTTCAATTTCACATAGCATTTCTTTTGTTGTCATTCTACTTCTTATTATATTTGAAACAATAATTATTATCACCAATCCGACACCACCAGCAATTAGTGTCATTTTTATTGGATAAGTTCCTGTAAAATGATTTTTTTCAAAAACTATATCATCTGGACTTACTAAAAAAAGCAACATAAATGCAATTCCACCAAAAGTAAATGATACTAAATAAAAAAACACAAATTGCTTCACTATTTTTTTAAATTTATGTTCTTTAAAACCAATTAAAATCATCAATACCGATAATAATAATTTAAAAAATAAATTAGTATTTTGTGAAATTCCAAACACATAATTAGTTATAACAAAAATACCTCCTATTAAACTTGATATTAAAATTCTAAAATAGTTTATCTTTGATTTACTAATTATGCCTGTAGCTAGAATAATAATATAATTTAGTAGAATATTTTCTAAAAAGACTACATCTACATATATAGTCATATGCCTTCCTTTCAAAAAATTAATACTAGTATTTTATGTAATTATTTTATTATTTTTTTTCTAAAAAAAGTGTCATTTTCTAGGGCAGAAAAAAAGAAATAATCTACAAAAATAGATTATTTCTCTAAAAATATATTATAAACTTATTTTTATTTGCTTCCTAATCCTTTATTCTTTCTTAAGAATGTTGGAATATCTAAATCTCCGCTATTTGAATCATTACCTGGTGTAACAGAAACTGTATTAGCACTTCTTTTTCTCCAAGCATCTGCAACAATATTTTCATATTGTGAACTAGCTCTTCTATCTTCTTCTTTTTCAAATCCAGTTGCAATAACTGTAATTTGAATTTCATCTCCCATTGAATCATCAATTACTGTACCAAAGATAATGTTTGCTTCTGGATCTGCACTTCTTTGAACTAACTCTGCTGCTGTATTTGCTTCATGTAATCCCATATCACTGCCACCAGTAATATTAATAATAATTCCTCTAGCTCCTTCAATTGATGTTTCTAATAATGGACTTTGAATTGCTTGTTTAGCTGCATCTTCTGCTCTATTTTCACCACTAGCTACACCTATTCCCATATGAGCCATACCTTGATTAATCATAATTGTTCTAACATCAGCAAAGTCTAAGTTGATAACACCAGGGATAGAAATTAAATCTGATATACCTTGAACACCTTGTCTCAAAACATCATCAGCCATTCTAAATGCTTCTACCATTGATGTTTTTCTATCAATTACTTGTAGTAATTTATCGTTAGGGATAACAACTAATGTATCTACTTTACCCTTAAGGCTTGCAATTCCTCTTTCAGCTTGTGCTAATCTTTTCTTTCCTTCAAAAGTAAATGGTTTTGTAACAACACCAATTGTTAAAATACCTAATTCTTTTGCAGTAGCTGCTACTATTGGAGCTGCACCAGTACCAGTTCCTCCACCCATACCTGCTGTAACAAATACCATATCAGCACCTTTTAAAACTTCAGCTATTTCTGCTCTAGATTCTTCAGCTGCTTGAGAACCTATATCAGGATTTGCTCCTGCTCCTAAACCTCTTGTTAATTTTTCTCCAATTTGTATCTTTGAACTAGCTTTTGATTCATTTAATGTTTGTCTGTCTGTATTGACTGCAATAAATTCAACATTTCTGATACCAGCTTCAATCATTCTGTTAACAGCGTTGTTTCCTGCTCCTCCAACACCAATAACTTTTATTGTTGCTGTACCATCCATCATAGTGTAATTTAAGTCATTGTCATCCATAATCATAAGGTATGTTCCTCCTTTAAAACTTATATATATTAAAAATTAAAGACTATTTTATGAGTAGAAAAAGTCTCTTACTTTTTCTAAAACTGTTTTTATTAAACTCTTTTCTGTTCTTACAGTAACACTACTTGATACTGTTTTTGCATATGGTCTTGCTGCTATATATCTTACCAAAGAAAAGGCAACTCTATAAGTAGATTTTACTGTACTTACTAATCTTCCAGTTGATACTTTTACAGGAATATTTAAAATAATTTTTCCTGCCATATCACTTTTATTAATATTTGTAATTCCTTCACCTGTTAATATAACATTGTTTATATTATTCTTTATGCCATGTGAAATAATATCTTTATTTATTAATGTAAATATTTCTTCAATTCTCGCTTCAATAATTTCTATTAATTCTGAGCTTTTAATAGTAACTCCTTTAGAATCATAGTTTTTGCAAGTGTTTAAAACAATATTATTATCATTATCTATGTATGATTTTAATGCTAAACCATATTGTCTTTTTAATTTATCAGCTTCCTCATGTGAAATATTCAACACATATGAAATATCTGATGTAATATTATCTCCACCTAAAAGAATTGTATCTGTATAAACAAATGTAGAACCATTGAAAACACCTATTTCTGTATTACCTGCTCCAATATCTACTATCATTACATTATCTGTTAATTCATTATTGTCTAATACTAGATTTCTTTCTGCAAGCGAAACTGGTATTACTCCATCAATTTCTATTCCTGCTTTTTTAAATATAGAAGTTAACTGTCTAATATACTCTTTTTCTGCAAGTATGATTTGTGCAGTTAAAGTAAAATTACTACTAAATTTACCTACAGGGTCTTCTACTGCTTTTCCATCTTCTAGAATAAACTTGTCAGGAACTATATCGATTAGTACTTTATCTTCTGGAATTTCTATATCTCTTACTTGTATTATTGCTGAGGCAACATCTTTTATTGTTATTCCAGCTAATTTATCTTTTGCATCTTTAACGATACTGTTTTGAACTATTGTTATATACTTACCCGGTATTGTAGTATAAGCTGAGTTAATTTGTAAATTAGAAATTTCCTTTACTTCTTCTATTGTTTTAGCAATTGAATTGGCTAATTCTTCCTCATCTACAATTTTACCTTTTTGGATTGCTTGGCATTTACTACTTGTATTACAAATAATTTCAATTTGATTGAAATTATTAACTTCACCGACGAAAGTACTAACTTTAGAGGTTCCAACATCGATACCAACAATTACATCCCCTATTGCCAAAGTTAACTCCTCCATCTATTATTTTTTCTTCTTAAAATCCTATGCGATAAGAATATTACATTTTTTTTCAAAAGTCAAGTGAAAATGATATATTTTTGTAATTAAACTGTAATATTTTTGACATTAATTGTTTTAAAAAAATTCTTTGCTAACTATATAACATTTTTTTATCAAATTCAAGTAAATTTTTGACATTTTTTTAGGGACAGATTCATCAATATTTTTAATGAATCTATCCCTAAAATAATTATATAGTTTCTATTTTCTTAATTTGCTTTCTTGCTTTTTCTTTTTTCAATAATTGATACCCATTTATCAATATAATATCTTCTAATAATTGCTAAATTTGTGAACATTCTTCCAACAAAAACAACTATTGCTGCTAAATATATATCAACATTCAATTTCTCACCTAAATATGTTAGTCCTATTGATAATAATGCATTTCCAAAAAAGCCAGATAAGAATATTTTTAAATCGAAATTTCCTTTTATTACAGATGCTATTCCTCCAAACACTGTGTCTAATGCAGCTACGATTGCTATAGATAAATAGCTTGAATATGTATATGAAATAACTGGTGCTAAAGAACCTAAAAACGCTCCTAATAGACATCCTAATATTATTGCTAAATATATCATTACTCTTCCTCCTTATTCCTTACTTTCACTATATTCTCTTGCGTATTTCAAACTAGGTCTTTTATCATAAGCAATTACAATAATATTGTCATCAACAGAATATGTAACTGTTTTTTCCTCATTTTCTAATAAATCTATGTAACCACCCTTAATTGTAAGAGCACTTTCAAGATATTTTTTATCTCCAATTGCTTTTACTACATATGGTCCTGCTATCTTTTTGTCATTTACAAAAATAAATGTATTATTAATTAATGTTATTTCTGATCTAGATACTATTCTCTCATCATTAATAGAAATTGCTTCTGCTCCAGCGCTGTTAAGCTCATTTACTAATGTTAACAAGTCACTATAATCTATTGATTTATTCTCATTGTCTTGAAGTGTTACTATAATTCCTTCACCTTTTAAATCTGTATATCCTAAATAACCTTCTGCTTCTTTTATTTCATTTTCTAAAACATTTGATTGATCTGCACCACTTTCAAGTTCTGATTTATATTCAACGATTTTTTCATTTCGCTCATCTATTTTTTCTTCAATCTCTTCATACTTTTGTTTCCAGTTTGCAAGCTCTGCTCTTAACTCTGTTTCTCTCATCGTTTCTATTGCAGTAATATCGGTTTTTTCAACAGTTTTAAACTGAGTAAACATTACCATAGATAAAATGAAAGCAGTACAGCCAACTGAAATAATCATTGCAACTTTTCCCTTCATATTATCACCTCTATTACTCATAAATTGATGCATATTTAAATTTATATACACCTTCATATTTTGGTATTACAATAGTTTCTTTGTCCACTTGTTCAATCTTAACTTGAACCCCACCTTTTTCGACCAATTCTAGATATCCACCTGGAATTTTAACTCCACTATACAAACTATTTGGAGCACCTATTGCTCTTATTACAAATGGTGCACCAATTTTTTCACCATTTATCAATATGACATTTCCTGCACAGGTAATCCCTGTATTATTAATAATTCTTTGTCCATTTACTGAAATCGCTTCTGCTCCAGCATTCTTTAATGAGTTTACAATTTCTAATATGTCTCCATCATGAACAATATAATCTGTAGCAAATCCTTTTATAATTGAACTATCTCCATCTTCTAATGTAATAATCAAACCTTTTCCTATTACTTCGGTGTTTCCTAATAACAAATTATAATTATACAATCTATTACTTAGTCCACTATAATTGTTATCTTTACTTGATACGTTATCTCTTAACTCATTTAATTCATCTTCTTTTGTTTCTAATGTTTCATAAGCATTTTCATATTTTTGTTTCCATCTCAAAACACTATCTCTTAGTTCATTTTCGACAAGAGTTTTTCCGACAGTTGTACTACTATTGCTTACTGTTTTTATCTGAATGGCTATTCCTGCTGAAAGGAATAAACACATTATCCCTAGTAAAATTGCAATTTTCAACTTGTTATCCAATTTTTTTCCTCCTCTTTAATCAATTTTTCTTCTAAAGTAAGCTCTTTGTGTATTTAAATCAACATTTAAAAATACTTCTCCTGCTTCTTCTTGTGTCTTATGTAATATTTCTTTCAATTCTAGCATTTTAGAATTTAGGTCTGTCGCATCTCCTAAATAGATAACTTTTCCTAGACTTTCCATTTCTATTTTATATTCTTTTGTATTTGATATATCAATTTTTGAAATATATTGTGATAAATCAACATTTTTAGCAGTTTCAAAAATCTTTATTACCATATTCATTTTCTTTAAATCTTGCGTTTCCAAACGATTTCCAACTTTAAATGTATTTAGGTCTGTTGTAAAACCAACGATAATAGGAATTTCTAACTTTTCATTTGATATCTCTAACATATATCCTTGATTATTAATATAAACATAACTATCTGTAAATTGAAGCATATATGAAGGTATTCTTTCTTTTATTATAATTTCTACTGTTGATGGTAATTTCCTTTTTATTGTTACATCTTCTATATATGCATTTTCAATTAGATTTTTTTCTACATTTTCTTTGTTAAAATGAAAAATATTTGTATCTATAGATAAAGAACTTATTGAGATTACTTTATTTTCTGAAAGTTTAGAATTACCAGTAACATCAATTTGTTTAATATTAAATAAACTAGAGTTAAAGATTAAGAATACTACTATTAAGGAAATTATTGTTATTACTACTATTTTCAACAACAGAAAAAATCTTCTTGCTTTTCCACTTTTTTTCTTTTTATTAGACTTCTTATTCTTATTTTCTGGTTCATTCTTTTTTACTTCAAGAATTATTTCATCTTCTTCCAATGTTCATTCCTCCTTTTCTATAGATATTTTAGTTCCTAAAGAATTAAGTTTTTCGCAAAAACTCTCATATCCTCTAAGTAAATAATCAATATTGTGAATTGTTGTTTTTCCTTCACTTACTATTCCTGCAATAGTTAACGCGGCACCACCTCTTAAGTCAGCACACTCAACATCATTTCCATGCATTTTTTTGACACCAATTATATCAATGTATTTGCCATAATTATTAATTTTAGCTCCTAATTTTACAAGCTCTTTAGCATATTGAAATCTATTCTCAAAAATATTTTCTTTTACTCGAGCTTTTCCTTCACAAGTTGTAAGTAATGCTGTAAATATTGGCTGTAAATCTGTTGGAAATCCGTGGATATGGTGATGTTTCGATATCAATTGATTTTAATGCATTCTTAGCATCTATATAAATTGTTCTATCATTAATAATTATTTTACATCCAATTTTTGTTAAACTATTAATTATTGGTGTAATATGTTCTACTACAATTCCATCTATAAAAGCTTCACCTCTTGAAATTGCTGTTGCCACCAATAGTGTACCAGCTTCTATTCTATCAGGTATTACTCTATATTCAACTTCATTTAATTTTTTTACTCCAACAATTTTTAGATTGCTTGTTCCTGCTCCATAAATTTTAGCCCCCATCTTATTTAGAAAAGATACTAAATCAAAAATCTCAGGTTCTAATGCTGCATTTTCAATCTCAATTTCTTCTTTTCCCAACACAGAAGCTAATATTAGATTTTCTGTTGCACCTACACTTGGAAAATCTAATACAATGTGATTAGAAATTATATTTTTACTATTACATTCTATTAAATCATCTCTTTGATTTACTTTTATGCCCAACTTTTTAAAATTATTAATATGTAAATCTATTGGTCTAGATCCAATTCTGCATCCACCTGGATAAGAAAAAACCGCTTTCTTTTTTCTAGCTAAAAGAGCACCAACTATTATAACTGATGCTCTTAATTTTTTCATTAAATCAGTAGGTATAGTATCTTGATTGATATTGGAAGAATCAATTATTAGTTTATCTTCATTTTTATCAATCACACATCCTAATGAATTTAATATCTGTATCATTATTTTAACATCATCTATTTCAGGAATATTTGATAGTATAGTTTTTCCTTCATTTAAAATTGTTGCTGCAAGAATTGGTAAACTAGCATTTTTAGATCCTGATACATAAGTATTTCCACTTAATTTTTTACCACCAATTATTACATATTTATACATATATACCTCCTCATAATATTTTATACATATTATGAGGATTTTACATAAAATGTTCTATTATATTATTTATTAAACATATTACCGAATATACCTTTTAATCTTGAAAATAATGTACCACTATTATTTGTTTCTACTAGAAAATGATTTTCTATCACAGGGACATCTTCTACCTCTTCTGGTTCTTCTATTTTTTCAATAACAGGTGTTACAGTTTCTTCTTCCATTTCATCTTCATAAAGAATTACAGGATTTTCTTGTTTATTAGATCTTGCCAAATGCATTAATCTAAATTCATCTTTAGAAATATATTTTGGAATAATAATTTTCGTTAATCCATCACATTTTCTAAAAGTATTATAACCAATCTCTGAAACAGTTTCAGGAATAATAACCTTTTCAAGACTACTACAACCTTCAAAAGCTTCTTCCCCAATAGTTCTTACATTTTCTGGTATTTCTATTTCTTTTAAATTTTCACAACCTACAAAAGCATATCTTCCTATTGTTGTAACATCTTCTGGAATATTAATTTTTTGTAGATTTTGACAACCTTTAAATGCATTGTCTTCTATTGTTGTTACACTTTTTGGTAAGTCTATTTCTGTTAAAGTTTGACAATATTCAAATGTATTTTGATTAATTGTTGTAATACCTTTAGGAATATCTATACTTTGTAAATTTTTGCAATTGAAAAACGCTCCAAATCCAATATTTTTTACTGATTTTGGAATATCAAATTCTTCTAAGCTTTCACAACCTACAAAAGCATATCTTCCTATTTCTTTTAATTTGTTTGAAGCTGTAAGAGTAGTTAAATTTATGCATCCTTTAAATGTATTATCATTTATTACTGTAACATTTTCTGGTAAACTCACTTCTATTAATGCAGTACAACCTTTAAACGCTGTATCTCCTATATTTTCGACACTTTCTGGTATAGTAAAATCTTGTAAAGAAGTACAATCTGAAAAAGCTCCTCTTTCAATTGTATTTAGACCATTTGGTAATTCTATTGTTTTTAATGATGTACACCTATTAAAAGCATTTACTCCTATTGTTTTAACAGATTTTGGTATTTCTATATCAATTAGTTTTGAACACCCTTCAAATAAACCATTTTCTAATTTTTCAATTTTTGAAGGTAAACTTATTTTCTCCAATGAATTACAAAATCCAAAGGCACCTCTATCTATTATTGTAACATTTTCTGGAATATCAATATGTGAAATTCTTGTGCATCCTTTAAATGCGTCTCTTTGGATACACTCTAATGAATTTGGCAAATTGATTTCCTCAATTCCTGAGCATCTACCAAAAAGATTTTCTGGGATTGTTGTTACACCCTCTGGAATTGTTACGCTTGTAATTTTTCTACATTCCCAAAAAGCATTTTGTTCTATAGTAGTTACTGTTTGAGGAATTACACATTCACTTAAATTAGAGCATCTGTAGAATGCCGCTTCTTTAATTACTTTAAGGTTTTCTGGCATTACGACTTCTTCTAGTGCAGTACACATTAAAAACAAATTATTTTCTATTGTCTCCATATTATTTGAAAGAACTATTTGCTTCAGACTAGAGCATCTTTCAAAAGCATTGCTTCCTATATTAGTTACTCCATTAGGAATTTCAATATATTCTAGGTTAGTACAACCAGTAAATGCAGAAGAACCTATAGTTTGTAATGAGTTTGGTAACTCAACTTTCTTAAGTTCTGTGCATTCCCAAAATGCTTTTTCTCCTATTTCGATAACTCCTTCTGGAATTCTAATAGTTTTTAACTCTCTATTAGAATAAAAAACGTCATCATCAATTTTAGTAACTCCTTCTGGAATATCAAACATGCCATTTACTAAATTATCGTCTTCAACCTTTTTTAAGACTCCCTCATCAATTATCATAAGTAACCTCCTAAAAATCTACTTTTGTATTTTATCTTATTACAAGTTTATTTATTTTTGAATAAATATATTTTTCTAATTTATCCATAAAAATTTGGGGCTCTATTTCTTTCTTGGCAACCATATCAAGTCCTTTTTCCCAACTAGCTGTTAAATCTGGATTAAGCATATCTGGAATAGACTTATTAACAATATCATATATTGCCTCTCCTTTAGCTGTTGGTGTAATAATTTGTGTTTTAGAATTTATATTAATGTATTTAATTCTTTCTAGTTTTTTTATTATTTCTCCTCTTGTAGCAGAAGTTCCTATTCCAGCACCTTTAATTTGTTCTCTTAATTCTTCATCTTCAATAAGTTTTCCTGCGTTTTCCATTGCAAGAACCATACCACCAGAATTATATCTAGAAGGTGGTGTTGTTTCAGAATCTTTTGTATTATAGTTTAAAATATTAATTTCTTGACCTTTTTTTAAGTTATTAAAAACTTCTAAAGGATTTTCTTCATCATCTTCTTTAATTCTGTTTTTTAAAACTTCTAGAAAACCTTGTTTAATACATACTTTTCCACTGCTAATAAACTGTTCATTGTCTACTTCTATTGTAATATTTATTTTATTGTACTCTGCTTGTGGGTAGAAAATTGCTATAAATCTTCTTACAATTAATTTATATACGTCTTTTTTCAAATCAGATAATTTATCATAATTTTCGAAACCTTGACCTGTTGGAATTATAGCATAGTGATCTGTTATTTTACTGTCATTTACGTACTTTGTTTTTACAAGATTTGTACTATATTTTTCATCAATCATTTTTTGAATATATGATTTAATTTCTTCATCTCTAAAATTCTTAAAAAGGCCATTTAAATTTTTCCCTATTTCTTTTGCAATCGCCGTTGATAACACCCTTGCATCAGTTCTAGGATATGTAACTAATTTCTTTTCATATAATTCTTGTATTATTTCTAGAGTTTCATCTGGTTTTATTTTAAATACTTTTGTGCACTCATTTTGTATTTCAGCTAAGTTAAATAATAGTGGGGCATTTTCTTTTTGCTTTGATTTTTTTAGTTCTGTTATAACTGCTTTTTTATCTTTTAGAGATAAAATAAACTTTTTAGCATCTTCTTCTTTTTTAAAACCATTTTCATTGTATAGAAGTGGGCTATTATATACTCTAGACTTCTCTGTTACTTTCCATTCTGCTTTTAATGAATTATTTTCTTCTCCAAATTCACCTATTATTTTATAATATTTTGTTTTTACAAAATTTTTAATTTCTCTTTCACGAGCCACTACCATACCTAAAACGCATGTCATAACTCTACCTACAGAAATTGAAACTTTTTCTTCATTAATATCTTTTGCTATTCTTCTACCAAAAATAATAGAAAGTAATCTTGAAAAATTTATACCTATTAAATAATCTTCTTTAGCTCTCAAATATGCCGAATCTGATAAACTATCATATTCTGACATATCTTTAGCTTCTTTTATTCCTCTTAATATTTCTTCTTCTGTCTGAGAATCTATCCAAACTCTTTTCATTTTTGCTTTAGGATTTGGCTTAGCCATCATGAATACTAATCTTTGAATATATTCTCCTTCTCTTCCAGAGTCTCCTGCATTATATATTTCTTCTACATCGTCACGTTGTAGTAAACTTTGAACTATATTAAATTGTTTTTGAACATTTGGTATAATTTCATATTTGAATTCTTCAGGAATAAATGGAAGCGTATCTAAAGTCCAATATTTTAATTTTTCATCATATACTTCTGGGTAACTCATAGTTACTAGATGACCAACACACCATGTAATAATCCAATTTCCTGATTCTATAAAGCCATCTTTTCTATTTATATTTAGTTTCAGTGCTTTGGCAAATTCCATTGCAACAGAAGGCTTTTCTGTTATAAGTAATTTCATAAATATTTTTCCTTAATATACTGTTATATTATTATATATTAATATTATACTTTTTTCAAATATTTTTCATAAAAAAATAAATTAAAAAATGAGACTTCAAAAAATCGTTGAAATCTCATAAAAAACGCAAAAAGCAAATGCAACTAAATTGCATTTGCTTTTATTATATTTTATTTATTATCTAATATCTTTGTTTATTTTTTCAAACTTAATATATAATACAGCTGCTGTGATAAGTAATGCACCTATAATATAAACTAATGTATCTTCAACACCTGTATAAGGTATATCAGAATTAGAAGATTCAACTACATTTACATATGGTGTTACATTTGTGTTAGTAGTATTATTTGCAACATTTGTATTTTCAATTTCATTATTTACTGTATTATTTGTTTGTAAACCAACACTAATATTGAAAACTGTATTTGCAGCTGTGTTTGATGCATTAGCTAAATTTTCATCAACAGTTCCAATTGTGATTTTTGTAGAGATGTCTCCAGCTGAAATATTTTGAGCACTATTAGATGCTGAAATATTTGTAAAGCTAATATCTCCTTCTCTACCAGTAACATCACTTTTTGTCTTTAGTGTAACTTGGAAAACAGCTTCTTCTGTTTTTACAAATGTTGTTTTTGTTAAAGTGATTTTTCCGTTATCTTCATTATATGTGCAAATCCAGCTATTTAAACCTTCTATACTAGACTCGTTAATTTCTTCAAATACAGATTCATCGTATTTAAAGTAACCACTTAATTCATTAATTCCATTTGTTCCAACATCAAGGTTTGAAACCTTAACTTGAACTGTGAATTCTTTAGATTCAGCAACAGTAGTACTGCTAGGTGTCATTGTAGCTGTAAAACTATATGCATTAACGATTGTTGCCCATACCAATACCAATAACATTGTAATAATAGCAATTTTTAAAAACTTCTTTTCCATTTGTATTCTCCTTTTACTTAAGTATAACTTTTCCAAAAATAAAAATCAAGTTATTTTATATTACATTTTGTTAACATATTTATAAAGAATTGTATAATATCAGCATTTGAGAAATATCGACTATACTAACACGTCCGTCAAAGTTCATATCTGCAGCCTTTAGTGCATCTCCACTTAATATAAAACCTTCTGTATCATTATAGTGTAAGATTATTTTTGATAAATCTGTTATTGTAATTTTTCCATCTGAATTAGTATCTCCTCTTACAATAATTGTATATTCTTTACCATCTGACAATCTTAGTTTCATACCTGTAATAATTCTACCAGTACTAATAATCTCCCCATTGTGTATTATTTCTAAACTTTGTGAATTTGTGTTAATAGAATTCTTAAATTCTTCTACATTCGTGCCATATCTTATATTGTATATATAGTCTTCTTTAATTTTATAAGTATTTGAATTAATCTCGATAATTTCTTCATTTATTTCATCCTCATAAGTATCAGGTTCTGAATTTATAATTTCACCATTGCCTTCATCCTCATGAATATCAGGTTCTGAATTTATAATTTCACCATTTTCTTCATCCTCATGAGTATCAGGTTCTGGTTCAACTATTTCTTCTTTTTCCTCATCTGTAAATGCTTTTATACATGCATCAGCTTTACTCATATCGATTCCTGAAACATTCAAATCTTTCAAATTTTCCCAATCATTTCCATTAAGTGAAACATAACTTTTATTATCTGAATCCACATATGCATATGATGTACCATCTTCTGGTGCCTCTATTTCCATATAGAAAGATTCATTGTTTGTAATTTGCTTGATTGCTATTGCAAATTGATTGCCTTCTAATGTGGTCGGTTCTATATATATTCTATGATATCCTGGATTCATTTCTTCTGTTAAATTAGCAACTTTTTTCATTTTATTTATGTCCATATCAGAATTTACAGGATTTATATAAACTTCTATATTGCAATAACTACACAATGTAACTCCTATACTGTCTAAAATTTCTTTTTTGGATACATCTCTATCAAATACTACACCATAATATCCTACATTAATATTTCTAGCACCTATTTGAAAAATTCCGCCATAAAAATCTTTTTGATAAATACTGTCATAGTCTTTCTTTGTTGCAGATTGAATTCCATATGATTCACTTTCAATATTTTTATCTTCATATGAAACATATAATATGCCTTCATCAAATGCTCTTTTTCCATATGAGTTTAAAACAATGTATGCACCATCAGTAGATGGTTTATGTCCTTCAGCAAAATTGTCTTTTGAATAGTTATCATCCCAACCAATAATTGAAAAAGCATGGTCTCTTTCATAATTTTCAGAATTACAATTGTAAGCAGTAGAATTAAAAATTGTACTTCCATTATAAAAATCTTTTTGCAAACCAATTGTAGTAGTTGCAATAGATCCATTTTGCATAATATGTTCTTTAATTATTTTTCTAACAGAATTTAACTCTGAAGATGTATATTCCGTTCCATCTGCTTTCAAATATTTTACCGATATTGTATTACCACTATTATCATATGTGTATTTTTTATTGATTATTGGAAATATATAGTAATCATTTACAACCGTATCAACTGGTTTATTAATAGAATCTAACGATATCAATACTTCATTATTTTCAAATGGCATATATTCCTCAACAACAGCACCTTGTCCATTTGTTAAATATGCTAGTCCTTCTACAAGTAAACCACCATCTCCAACATTTTTATCAAAACCATTTTCATTTACTCCATCCAAAAACAATTTAGAAGTAGCATAACTCATATGTCTCTCAGAAAAATCTGACAATGTTCTTGAATTTTCTTTTATAGCAATATTAGTTTCTAATGACTTGATTGTAGAAAAAGCCCAACATTCATTTGTTATTCCTTGGCTTTCCACTCTAATATCTAATTTGTCAGCTAAAGAAAACCTAGTTGGTAGCTCTTCTAATGAAGATCCTAAACCTTCTGGTATATAAATATAATCAGATTCTGTTAACAACAAATTATCTCTCACTGCGCTAGGTTCTTTTACTTTATTAGTTTCAATCGCAATAGAACTATTAGCTATTAAAATTCCGGTTGTTGCTATTAAAAGTATTTTTTCAATTTTAACTTTAAATTTTTCTAGTATTTCCATTATTACTCTCTTTCGCATAATAATATAAATTAATTATACTTTCTTATAATACTCTTTTCAAGAGCAATCATAGTCGTATCAAGCTTTTTACGGTTTGTCTATTCTCATTTAGCCTACGGAAGTACTTTTTAAGAGATTTAAAATATTACAATATTAAATTTTAGTAACATCAAAATGTAACATAAATTTAATGATATCTTAATAAACTTGATATTTATATTTATTATTTTAGTTGTATAATATATGTATACGAAAGATATAAGGAGTTTCAAATGAGTATCAATTCTACCTTAAGAAAAGAAGGTATAAGGGTAATAGGTCAAGTAAAAGAACAAGAAATAAATAAAATTGCTTCAAATATCTCTAGTAAATTAGCTAGCGCATTTTCAGAACATAGTCTTACAGAAACTGATTTGTTTAATGAACTTTCTAGACTAAATATGTTTATTGCTGAAATGCCAGATGATACAGCTGTTGCTAAATATTTTTATAAAAACAATTCTATTTATTTCAATAGCACTGTGGACTTAAGTGAAATTAATACACTAGCAGTTCATGAGTGCTTACATTACATGCAAGAATTAAAAAACAAGCATGGTAGATTATTGCGCCTTGGATTATATAATATGGAAGGGCCATTCCATCATGGAATGGCTATTAATGAGGCTGCAGTTCAACTTATGGCTTCTATTGCAACAGGTACTCAAAAAGATGATGTAAAATATTATAATATGGAATTATCAACAGAAAGTCCTGATTATTATCCTATTCTTACAGCATTACTTAATGAAATGATTTATTTTACAGGATCTTATCCATTATTCCATAGTACTCTTTATAGTAACGATGTTTTTAAAAATACTTTTGCATTAAAATCTAGTTATAGAGTTTATGCTGAAATTGAAAAGAATTTTGATTTAATCTTATCTTACGAGACTTTATTATCTCAAGAAGTAGCTAAGCTTGCAGAATTTTCAGATGATGTTGATAATATCTCTTATATCAAAAAGATTAATTCTAGAATAGATGATTATAAAAAAATAATTTTAGAAAAAACAATCGAAACACAAAACTTAATTATTAGTAATTGTTTCACAAGTGAGTTTAATTCAATAAAAACTATGGAAGATGCTAGTAATTTTGAATTGAGCCTTCAAACATTTAAAAGCGTAATGATAAATACAAAAGATTATGATTTCTTCGATAATTATTGTGCAGATATCGTTGAAAAACTAGGTGAAAAACGCGAATTCATACTAAAATATGGCAATATTCTTACAATTGATTCTATTACTAAAGAATTAGCTAGAGTTGAAGAGCATACTTATGGATTCCAATTCTTTAAGAAGCTATTCCATAAGTTAAAGTTACTCATAGAAGATGCATTAAGAGAAAAAGAATTATAAAATTAAGACAGTGAATCTCTTCACTGTCTTTTTTAGTATGAATAATTATTTTTATTTGCCTCTTCAATTATAAGTTTCAAATCATTCCAGAAGTCAACTTTTTTATTTTCATCTCTTAATAAAGCTGCCGGATGAAAAGTTGGCATATATTTTATTCCCTTTTTTTCTATCCATTTTCCTCTACTATTTGTAATACCATATTCTTCACCTAATATATTTTTTAATGCAGTATTTCCGAGTAAAACTATAATTTTAGGTTTTATGATTAGCACCTGATTTCTTAAGTAATCCAAACATCTTTCAGCTTCTTCTTTTAATGGAGTCCTGTTATTTGGTGGCCTACATTTTACAATATTTGCGATATAAACTTTTTTACGTTCTATTCCAACACCTAAAAAAGCTTGGTCCATTAGTTTTCCTGCTTTTCCAACAAATGGTTCTCCTTGTTTATCTTCGTCGCCACCTGGACCTTCTCCTATAAACATTATATCAGCATTTTCATTTCCTACTCCAAAAACTGTTTGTATTCTTTGTGTACATAAATTACATTTTTTACATTTCTTTACTTCTTCATTTATTTCTTCTAAACTAGAAAACATTTTAACACATCCTTATAAACTAATAATTGCTGTAGCTAATTTATAATTTTCTCCATCAATTCTATATGAATTAATCTTATCACTATTACAAACACTACAAATTTCACAATCTATAATATTTTCCTCTTTCAATCCAATCCCTTTTAACATAATTTGATTAATAAGAATTGTATCTATCATATATTTTTGTTTATTATCTTTTATTTCTTCTTTTTCAATAAATTCATTAGTACGTCCTGTGTATCCAAATATCTCTTCGCAAAGATCTTTAACATCTTCATCTACTTCAAAATGACACTTCCTAATGCTCGGACAGATAAAACAATAAATGTTTTGTGGATTACATTTATAGTAGTTAATCATTTTTACTACTGTTTTTTCCGCAATCTTTTGAAATGTACCTCTCCACCCTGAATGAACATTTGCAATTACTTTTTTTAATGGATCATAAAATAAAAATAATATACAATCTGCATTTGTTGTAGAAAGTGCTATTCCTTCTTTATCTGTTATTAACCCGTCTACATTATTTAACTCACTCACTGGTATTATTTTATCTATACATTTCACAGTAGAAGTATGTCTCTGCAATGGTTTTACCATTGTATTAACATCTAGGTCTAATATTTTAAATATTTTTTGGTAAGATTCTTTTTCTTCTGGACTATTTGCTCTATAGTTTGTATTTACGTTTTTTAAAGTGTATGCGTGTTTTACTTTGAAATCTAATAATTTCTTAAACTGTATATATTCGAATCCATTTTTATTTTGATATATGATTTCTTTATTATTTTCAAACATAATATCTCCTAATCATTAACAAAAATTCTAGGTACTCTATCTGATACTGTACATAATACTTCATAATTAATTGTTCCAATTTTTTTTGCTATATCTTCGACTGTTATTAAATCATTATCCCAAATATATACATCATCACCTATTTTTACATCTTCTAAATCAGTTACATCTGCCATAAATCCGTCCATGCAAATACTACCAATTATTGGAACTTTCTTATTGTTTATTACAACTTCCCCCTTATTAGAAAGTAATCTGCTAAAACCATCTGCATATCCTATAGGAATTGTAGCAACTTTTGTTCTCTTATTAGTAATATAACTTCTTGAATATCCTATTGAAGTTCCAGCTTCAACTTCTTTTAAAAATGTTATTTTTGATTTTAATTTGCATATTGGACTTAAATCAATTTTTTCTAGTGCTCCTTCAAATGATTCATATCCATATAGAATGATTCCAGGTCTTACTAAATTATAATTGCTATCTCTATAATTTAAAATTCCATTTGAAGCTGAACAATGAATATACTTTGGATTACATCCGATTTCTTTTGCTTTTTGAACAGCACATTTAAATGATTCCAATTGTTTTCTTGTATACTCATCATCACAATCCGCAGATGATAAATGTGTATATATACCATCAATTGTAATATTAGTATAATTTCTGGCATGGTTAATATATTCTTCAACTCTATTGGGGTTAATTCCTGTTCTTCCCATCCCTGTTCCTATTTCAACATGAACTTTTATATTTTCAGTTCTTTTTCCCAATTCATCTAAAAAATCATTTGAACTAATTCCAACTGAAATATTATATCTTATTATTTTATCTATCTCATCTTTATATGCTTGATTTAAAACAAAAATCTCACCTTGATATCCTGTTTTTCTTATTGCCACACCCTCATCAACAATTGCAACAGCTACAATATCAAACTTGCTTAAAAACTCTATTCTTTTATTAATATATGTTCCATACCCATTTGCCTTTATTACTGGCATTAATGTTACATTTTCTCCAACATATTTTTGGATTTGCTCAATATTATAATTCAATTTTTTTAAGCTCACTTCCATAATAGTAGGTCTAGTTATCTCTTCCATAATTCCTCCTATGTCTTTTTTATAATTTGATAATCATTTCCTTTTATATTATTATTAAACATGCATATAGTCTGGTATTTACAATAATCACAACCCGTTCTTTTTTGATAACTATATGGTTTAATATCAATTCTTCCTTTTAAAATTTCTTTAGAAATTTCTTTTATTATTCTTTTTACTTCTTTTTGCAACTCATCAAAATTCTCTTTAGAAATAACTTTTGATTTTTTATCACTTATATTTCCTTCTTTATCTATATAAACAGGAATAATATCAGATTGACCAGTTTCTAGCTTATTATCCATCATCTTTACAATATTAATATCAGCTAAAACAAGTCCTTTCATTTTAAAATTATTTCTTATTTTCTCTGCTATCTTTTCTTCTGATAAGTTTTTTGCATTTTTTACAACATTGTCTATCAATCCCATGTATAATATTCCACTAGGTTCTAAATCAGACTGCTCACATATTGCATCTAAATACGTAATTAATTGTATTTGAAGTCCAGCCATTACTTGATTCATATCAATATCTTTTGTAGATGACTTATAATCAATAATCCTTACATATTGTTTATCATTTAGTTTTGCTGTATCTATTCTATCTATTTTTCCAGTTATCTCAATTTTCTTACTATCTACATCAAGTTTAATTGTTTTAAACTCTCCAATATTACTAAATTCTATTTCATGACCATACAATGTATAACTACTATTTTTTAAACAATATACAATATAGCAAATTGATTGATATACTACTTTTAATAATCTTTTACTTAACAATCTAAATTTAGCAGTTGAACTAAATCTATAATATTTTGCCATTCCTAATAATTGATTTACTATTTTTGATACTATCTCTAAAATATCATCATCATTTATTTCTTTCACGTTTATATCATGATCATCTAGCTCTCTAAAAAACATATCTATTACTTCATGCATAAATGTACCAGTATCTATTGCTTCAATTTTAAGTTCTTCTTTTTCTTTTAGTTTTAGACCATATGTAAGATGGAATGAAAATGGACACTTCCTATAATCCTCAAGTTTTGAGACACTTGTTTTCAATGTGTTTCCGTATAGCTTTTGTATATTTTCTTCACTTATATCTTCTGATTTGTTATTATAATATTTTCCAGAAATTGCCCTTGTAAAACTATTTTTATTATTTTTATGAAAATAACTTATAATATTTTTCCAATCATCTGATATTTCTCTTCCATCAAGGTATTCTTTATATATATTTAATGCATCTTCAAATGTCGCATTTTCATTTGTAACTGCATAAAAACTTTGTGTAATATCACTAGATGTTTTTATTTTTGGGAATATTCTATTAATTTTTTTTATTAAAATGGATGGCCTTATTGTTTTTCCTTCTTTATCAGAAGAAGAATAAGACAAAAATAGCTTTTGTTCAGGAGTTGTTAAACTTCTATAAATATTAAATTGTTCCTCATATAAAGAATCTATAGAATTTTTAGCAAGTTCAATTCCATATGATAATAGAATTTCTCTATCATTATCATTTAGAAAACCTTCTACTCTGTTTGCTTTTGGAAAACATCCATCATTTATTCCAACAACAAATAATACTTTTAATTTATTACTTCTTGTTCTTTCTGTATCTCCAAACACCACTTGATCCTGAGTAGCAGGAATTCTTCCAAGTTCACATGAATTCAATCCAATCTCTAACAAATCTTTATATTTTTCAAATGTTATCCTTTCCTCTCCAAATATCTGGTCTATATCTTCTAAAACACCTATTAATAATTTATAGCTTGTATTGTATTCATCTGAAACTTCTAAGCGATTATATTGTTTTAGTTTCTGATCTAATCTTGTATTAATTTCGTGTTTCAATAAAAATTCATATATTTCTTTTGTAATCTGAGATGCACTCTTTTCGGAACTTATATTTTCCTTAAACTCCAACAAAGGCTTAGCTATATTTTTTCTAATATTTTCTAATTTTTCTTGTACATCATTTATTTTTTCATAATTAAATTCCTTATTATAAAACTTACTTCCACGTATTCCCCATTTTCTACAATAGTTTTCTAATAAGTATATATCTTCATCAGAAATGTCTAATAGTCCTATTTTCAAATAGTTAAACAAAGATTCATAAGACCAATTATTAACAAAAATATCTAACATAGCTATTATAAATTTAATTAAAATATTTTGATTTAATTCTTTTTTCTCATCTATAAATATTGGAATATCATATTTCATAAAAATTGATTTTACATCTTCTGAATACTTTTCCACATCTTCTGCTATGATCCCAATATCATGATATGAATATCCACATTTTTTAACTAAATTGTAGATATTTTTTGCAACATATTCAATCTCTGTATAAGGATTATTTGCAATAAATAAACTAATGTCTTTTGTTTCATCACTATATTTCTTGTTATTTGTAGCACTCAAGTTTTCTTCCAAACATGTTAATTCATTACTTTTGTATCTATATGGTTCATTTAACTGTATAGCTTCAATTGCTATATTATGTTTTTGTGCAATTTCTATAAGAGTTTTAGCATATTTTTTATTAAAATAAAAAATATCTTTTTCTTTTGAATCTGTAATCTCTAGATAGTTAGTAGGAACCGAAACCGTTATTTCATTTGCTTTAAGTATTAGTTTTTCAAATACATTATACTCTTGTTTTGTAAATCCAAGAAATTCATCAATAAATATATAAGAATCTTGTATAAGGTTTGATTTTTCAAGATTTTCTGCTAATATATCTAAAGTATCATTTTCATCTATTAGTTTTCCTCTAATTTTATTTTCATACTTTTCAAATAAAAGAATAATATCATCTAGTTTCAAATTTGTATAAGTATTATCTAAATTTAAATTTTTCAAATCATCAATTGAAACATTATGTTTTTTTAATTCTGTAATAAGTCTATTTACGACCTCAACATTTTTTTCAGATTTTCCTAAAAATCTTAGATTTTCTTTTTCCTTTGATAGTACATCAAAAATAAGCATATCTTTGCCAGCTTTAGAAAGTTGGTTATTTGGTATTCCAACTTCATTTCCAACACGATATGCCATTCTACTTAGTGTTAACACTTCAACATTCATAAAGCAATCTTTATTTAATATATCAAATAGCTTTTTTTCAGCAGAAAGATTGCATTGTTCAGGAACAATAACAAAAACTTTTTTATCATTTGCTATTGTTCCAATTTGTTTATATATATATTCACTTTTTCCTGTTCCACTTTTACCATAAACAATTTTCAATTTCATTTTTGACTTCCTATCACTACTACTATTGATAATTAATTACACTAATTCTAGGATATGTAAAACTTGCATCTCCTACTATATTTCCATCTTCATAATGATCTTCAAATAATTTATTTGCACCATTCAAAAAGTAATGATACCTTATATTTCCGAAAACAAAACCAGTTCCAATTATAACTGGATCATCCCAAGTAACATCAACAGCATACCAACTATCTTTTAAATAAACATAATTCCATGCATGACTTTCAGTTTCATTTTCTTTATTTCTTCCTATTCCGCAAACAATTAAACAAGGAATATTCATATCATCTAATATATATTTAAATGATCTAGCATATCCTTCGCATACACATTTACCATTTATTAAAGCTCCATAAATATTGTACGCTGTTGTCGGATCACTACTATCATATTCAATATTATCTATTAAATAGTCGTGAACTGCTTTTATCTTTTCATAATCATCAGCATACTGATTATTTACAAGTGAATTTTTAACACTTTCTACTTCATTTAAAGCTTTATTTAGTTCTTCTTCATTAGTAAATTTATCAGATAAATAGTTTCCACCATTTGCACCAATTGATACATTAAAAGTCCTAGAAAAAGCCCTTGTTGTAATTTCTGTTAATAAATATACTTTAGTAACATCTATAAAGAATAAATCTGGATTATCAAATGTTAATGCATTTATTGCTAATTGAAAATCATTATTTAAAATTTCTGTTCCATTTTCGGTATTTAATAATTCATTAAATGTTCTTCCATATTCTACAGTATAAGTTCCTGTTTTCAAATTTTCTCTGTTTTTATATAATTCATCATAAAGAATTTTTCCATACTGATCTAGTTGGCTATAATAAAATTTTCTTGAATTTATATTTGTCTCATCAAAATCTATTAATGTATTTTTATTAGCATTAATTTCCATTGATGCTTCATTTAATTTTGCAATTGCCTCATCAAAATCTATATTATTAGCAATAATTTCTTCTTTTTTTTCGAATCTTTCTTTAGTTTCCGGAATACTGTTGCTATCATTAACTATTACTTGATCAAATATTTCATCAAAACTTCTTCCTTTATCTGCTATTAATTCTATTTCCGAATAAAAAATTGATGCAATACTATACTTTACTGGTATTTCTACAACACCAAAAACATCTAAGCAAAAATATACAGTTATTGCAAAGATTAAAAATATTAATATATAAATAATTAGTAATAATAACTTTCTAATAAATCTCATTTTTTCTCCTATGCGCTTTTTCCAGATTCCCTTTTCCAGTAAAATAAATATTGCTGTGCTATTCCTTGTATGCCCAAAAATTTTTCTTCTGCCAATTTTATTAGTTCTTTTTTGCTTACTTTCTCTTCGTTTTCATTATGAATATATAAATCATTCATTACTCTTCTTACCCATACATCAATAGGAAAAACATCAGATCTTTTGGCTCCAAATAATAATATACAATCAGCAACTTTTGGTCCCACTCCATCAAGTTTTAATAATTCTTCTCTCATTGTTTCTGTATTATTTATTTTCTTAAAGTTCTCTATGTTGAATTCATTGTTTAATATCATTTGGGTAGTATTAAATACTCTTTTATCTCTAAAACCTAATCCTAAATTTCTTAAATCTTGTACACTAGCTTTTGAAAGTTCTTCTGGTGTTGGGAAAAGATAATATTCTTCATTTTGAAATAGAACTTTCTTGCCATAAACTTTTGATAATCTTTCAATAATTTTCTTTATTCTAGGGATATTATTATTAGCAGAAATAATAAATGAAATTATGCATTCCCATAAATCTTGATTCAAAATTCTTATTCCACTTCCGAAATTAATACTCTCTTTAAGATATTCATCTACATTTGAAAGTTTTGTTTTAAATTCATTATAATTGGTATCTAAATCAAAGTATTCTCTTACAACATCTTTAAAATTTCCATTAGTTTCTCCTGTAAAAATAATCTCAGAGTTTTTTTCTTCTACTTTGATAACTCCACTGCTTATAACACCAATATAACTATTATCATTTTGTTTATTCCATCTAAAACATTGACCACATTCAAAAATATCTTTTGAATTAAATGAATCTTGATTTTTTATTATATACTGTTCCATAATTTTTTCCTCTTATCATTATCGATTTTATTTTATTATATTTCTACCAAATAATCAATAGAAATTTCCCCCCTAGCAACTTGCTTTGTATTCAAATAGCTACCAGTTAGAGTATTTAATTGCATACATGATAAAATAATTTTGTAATATATATAAAGTGAGAGGTATAAAATGTATCTAAAGAGATTAAAAGATTTAAGAGAAGACCATGATTTATCTCAAGAGAAAGTTTCAAAGTTATTAAAAATTACTAGGCCTCAATATAGTTTGTATGAAACTGGTAAAAGAGATATACCTGTTGATTTATTAAGAATATTAGCAAAATATTATAAAACAAGTATCGACTATATTGTTGGTGATACTGATGTATTAAAAAGATATCCAGAAAAAAAATGAGATTATAAAATAATCTCATTTTTTTGTTTTATATACAAAAACGACATTGTTTTTTTTCGTACGAATATATATAATCAACTTAAAATAAAAGTAGAAAGGATTTCACATGTTTGTACGTTTAAAAGAATTAAGAAATAAAAATAATTATTCACAAAGCGACATTGCTAAGATCTTAAATATAACAAGACCTCTTTATTCATTATATGAAACAGGAAAAAGAGAAATGCCTGTTAAGTTTTTGTCCATCCTTGCAAAATTATATAATACGAGTATTGATTATATTGTTGGAGATACAGATAAAATCAGACCATCAAAAAAGAATTAATTTTTAAAACCCAAGCCATACACTTCTCGTGCATCTGAAATAATAATAAAAGAATTAGAATCAATTTTCCTTGTAATATCTTTTATCTTATCTATATCTCTTCTTGTAGATACACACATAATAATTGTTTTATTTTTGTTTGTATAGCTGCCTTTCCCATATAGCCCGGTAGCTCCTCTATTCATTTCTAAATTTATTATTTTCATTATTTCATCATGCTTATCAGAAATAATATAAATTACTTTACAAAAATTGATTCCTTCAAAAACAATATCTATCATTTTACCAATTAAAAATATTACTAAGAATGAATAAAAACCGACTTCTAATTCTCTAAAAATACTAATATTTATTACAATAATAATGAAATCAATTATTGTTACTATTTGGCTTATTTTTATATTTAAATCATAGCCTTGCATTAAATATGCTATCAAATCAGTGCCACCAGTTGAGGCTTCTGCTTTTAGCACAAGAGCTAGTCCAACTCCTATAAATATTCCTCCATAAATACTTGCTAAAAATTTATCTTCAATATAAATAGTATTTTCGAAATAATCTATAAATCTAGAATATAAAATCGTACTATATAAGCTTTTGAATATAAATTTTTTACCAACTTTAAAATATGCCAATATAAAAATTGGAATATTTAGTACTATAATTATTAAACCCATTGGAACTTCAAACAAGTAATAAATAATAGTTGCTATCCCTGCAAATCCACCACTTGATAGATGGTTTGGAAGTAAAAAGCATGATATTCCAAATGCTGATATTAAACAACCAATTGTCATGTATAATATATTTTTAAAAGCCTTCATACTTTTTAGTATAAAGGCTTTTATATATTTTATTCAATTTTAATTATACTGATTCTTCATCATCAATAAATTCTTTGAATTTTTTAGTAATTTTTATATCAATTTTATCTAATTTCTGCTCATCATCTTGTTTTATCACAACATCTAGATTATATATTTCCTTCAATTTATTGATATTCTCTTTTTTGAATCCTATTACATTACTTACATTTTGTGGATTTACTCTTATCTCTATTTCTTTTACACGAGTTCCAACTTTATTTATTTTTTTGATAATTTTATCATAATAAATTGAAGTTTCCACTAATTGTCTAAATGTTTCATGGTAAGGACCTGCTACAACTTCACTTAATTCGTTGTCTGGCGAACTAATTGTATCTGTATTTTGAAGACCAATTCTAATTACTGTAATATGCTTCTTTTCAAATAAATAGCATAACTCTTTACATCTTTCTACTGCTTGATCAACACCTAATGGTTCATAATTTCCGTTTTGATATTCTCTTTCAAGTTCTGTACCTTTAATGACTAAAACCGGATATATTCTAACCATTTTAGGTCTTAATTTTATTAAGTCTTTTGCTGTTTTTAAATCATCTAATTCTGTACTTTCAGGAAGTCCAACCATCATTTGATGTCCAAGATTAAACCTATATCTTCTAATTAGTTTAGATGCTCTTACAACATCTTCGTATGTATGCCCTCTTTTACAATTTTTTAATATATAGTCATTTGTCGATTGAACACCAAGCTCAATTGTTTTTACTTTATATTTTTTTAGTCTTTTTAATGTTTGTTTATCTATATAGTCCGGTCTTGTTGAAATTCTAATTCCATCAACTAATTTTGATTTTACATACTCATAAGCAATAGATAATAATTTGTTTTGCATTTCTTCATCTATTCCAGTAAAACTTCCGCCAAAAAACGCAATTTCCTTATAAACATCATTATCATTAAAACTGCTTAAATAATATTCAATTGTTTTTCTTACTTCTTCTTCTGTAATATCCTTTAACTGACCACTAATTTTTTTCTGATTGCAAAAAGTACAATCATTAGGACATCCTAAATGTGGTACAAAAATTGGGATAATATATTTTTTCTTCAACTTTATTACTCCTTTTCAAGAATGTCTATTGCTTTTTTAGCAGCTTCCATTTCTGCAGCTTTTTTACTTCTGCCAGATCCAGTTGCAAGTTTTCTTCCATCACATTCAACCTCTGCTGTAAAAGTTTTATCATGATCTGGTCCTTCTTCTTTTATAATAGTATATTTTATACTAACTTCTCCATGTATTTGAAGTTTTTCTTGTAAATATGTTTTGTAATCTTTAAGTCCAACATTATGACTTGCAAATTCAACCTGCTCTTTAATATTATCTAATATAAATTTAGTAACTATTGATATATCATTAGAATCTAGATACATCGCTGCAATAATTGCCTCAACAACATCTGCTAAAATAGCTTTTCTATTATTACTACTTGCAAGTTCACTTTTTCCTAAATATAAGAAATCACTAAAATTATGCTGAATAGCTACTTTGTATAGGCTATCTTCACAAACTGAATAAGCTCTAACTTTAGTCATTTCTCCTTCAGACAAATTATTATAATTTTCAAATAAATACTTACTGCTTACAAATTCTAATATACTGTCACCTAAAAACTCCAATCGCTCATAGCTTTTTGTCTTATTCTCATAAGCATATGATGTATGTGTAATAGCCATAACTAATAAATCTTTATTTTTAAAATTATAACCTATTTCATTTTCTAATTTTGATAAATCTTTCTCTATTTTCCTCACCTCCCCAAATCTATATTATTTTATACGTTTTTCTTCGCATTTACAAGGATTTTAAACAAAAAGATATATAAATGAAAAAAGGACGTGTTCCAAAACCAACTTTAAAGCTGATTTTGGGATGCGTCCCTAAAAATCAAAATCTTTATTGAACATTCTCTTTTATGTACTCAACAACATCTCCAACTGTAACAACTTTTTCAGCATCAGAATCTGGAATTTCCATATCAAATTCTTCTTCTAAAGCCATAACTAATTCAACTATATCTAAAGAATCTGCTCCTAAATCATCAATAAAAGATGCTTCCATCTCTACTGAAGTTTCAGCAACTCCTAATTGTTCTACAATAATTCTTTTAACTTTCTCAAAAACTTCATCTGTATTCATATTTATGTCAAACCTCCTTTTATTCTTATCTCTTATAAAATAGTTTTAATATATGTTATTAAAAATGTCAAGTATTTTTTATTTTTTTTCGAATTCTTCTCTCATTTTATTTACAGCATCGCTTTTTACAAACTTTTCTGCTTGTTTAATTGTAAAATAAAACAAATATTCATCACTGCTTCCATGAGCTTTTACAACTGGTTTCTTAACACCTAAAAATAATGCTCCGCCATATTCTTTATAATCCATGGTTTTAGCAAATTTTTTAATAGCAGGCATACATGGAATTGCACCTATAGTTGTGAAAATATTTCTTTTTAGGCTTTCTGTTAGATTCCTTTTTACTAACTTGCCCATTCCCTCAAGTGTCTTTAAGAAAATATTTCCTGTAAATCCATCTGTAATAACACAATCTATCTCTCCACTAAAGCAATCTCTTCCTTCAACATTTCCTATAAAATTTATTCCGTATTCTTCACTGTGTTCTTTAAGAAGATTATATGTTTCTTTTACTAAATCATTACCTTTTGTTTCTTCTGTTCCAATATTTAATAATCCAATTTTAGGATTTGCTATTCCTAAAGTATTTCTTAAATAAATTGTAGACATTTGAGCAAATTGAATTAAATTAATTGGTTTACAGTTTGTATTTGCTCCAGCATCCATAAGCATAAAACTTTTCTTATAAGCAGGAAGCATTGGAGCAATGGCAGGTCTATCAATTCCTTTTATTCTTCCAACAAGTAATGTAGCTCCTGTTAATAGTGCTCCTGAATTGCCAGCAGAAATGAATACGTCTCCTTCTTCATTTTTTAACATATTAAATCCAACAACCATTGATGAGTCTTTTTTATGCTTTATTGCTTGTGTAGGAATATCTTCCATATCTATTTGTTCTGAAGCATGTTTTATAGAAATTTTATTAGACAACTCAGAAACATTAGCTTTTCCAAATAATTCTTTTATTCTAGAATTTAATATTTCTTCATTTCCTATTAATATTATTTCTGTATCATTTGCAATTTCTTTTGAAGCTCTATATGCACCTTTAAGTACTTCATCTGGCGCATTATCTCCCCCCATTGCATCTAACAATATTTTCAAGTTACTGCCCTCCTAATATACAAATCCATATTATTTTAATTTCTTTTTGTAAAAAAATCAATAGTTTTTTATAACTTTATCTACTTACTTTAAACTCATAAGAATTGTATGGAAATGCATTAATTAATAGCTCACCACTGCGTAATTCTCTTTTTATTCTATTAATTTCATCCTTATTTCCGAATATAACAGAATAATCCTCATCTTTACTTTCTAAAATAAAGTCATCTATGTCATCATAAGTTTCTAAAACAATATTTTCCCTACGTGCATATGTAACAATATCATTATATTCACTACTATTTTGTGCTCTATTTATAAATATTTTTATGTATCCATAATTATTATATTCTACATCAGTTCTCAAAAATGATTTAAGTCTTTGATACTCAAAATAATCACCAACATATACAATTTTATCAATATATTTTAAATTGTCTCTTAAATATACTTCATTATAATTTGAATTATAGTTTACCCACTCATTTGAAAAACGAGCATTTTTTATAGATTCTACTACAAGTTTTATAAGCATATCATTAAATATTTGATTATCACTAATACAAAACGTTACATTGTTATTATGCATTATTGAATCTAATATATATGTAATTGTAATTTCAGGTTTTCCGGCAAAACATACTGCTACTTTTTTATTTTCTGGTGTCATGTCTGTTTCCGTATCTTCATATCGTTTTACAATCTTAATGATTTTATTAAGATTTATCATATTTCCTTTACTATTTTCCTGATTCATCGCTTCTTCAATAATTCTTCTATTTTTGGTTATTCCGTTTTCTATTTCCTTTGCAATTACTTTAAATTCAGATAAAATCATATCTAATCCCTCTATTCTTTCTACATATATAATTATTTTATACAAAAAGAAATTTATTGTAAAGAGAATTAGAGTTATTTTATAAAAACAAAAAAGACTTTCAATAAATTGAAAGTCTTTTTATACTTGATAATTAATTATCCAATAATATCAGATACAACTCCTGAACCTACTGTTCTACCACCTTCACGAATAGCGAATCTTAATCCTTTTTCGATAGCGATAGGAGTAATTAATTCAATTGTCATAGCTACGTTATCACCTGGCATAACCATTTCAACACCTGCAGGTAAATCAATAACACCTGTAACGTCTGTTGTTCTGAAATAGAATTGTGGTCTATATCCATTGAAGAATGGTGTATGTCTTCCACCTTCTTCTTTAGTTAAAACGTAAACTTCTGATTTGAATTTTGTATGTGGGTTAATTGTTCCTGGTTTAGCAACAACTTGTCCTCTTTCGATGTCTTTTCTATCAATTCCTCTTAAAAGAACACCAATATTATCTCCAGCTTCTGCTTGATCTAATAATTTTCTGAACATTTCAACACCAGTAACAACTGATTTCTTTCTTTCTGTTGTAAGACCGATGATTTCAACTTCGTCAGATAATTTAACAGTTCCTCTTTCTACTCTACCTGTTGCAACTGTACCACGACCTGTGATTGTGAATACGTCTTCAACTGGCATTAAGAATGGTTGATCTGTTGGTCTTTCTGGTGTTGGTATATAGCTATCTACAGCATCCATTAATTCTTTAATGCATTGATATTCTGGTGCATTTGGATCTGTTGATGTGCTCTCTAATACTTTTAATGATGAACCTTTAACGATTGGAATTTCGTCTCCAGGGAAATCATATTTTGAAAGTAAGTCTCTTACTTCCATTTCAACTAATTCAAGTAATTCTGGATCGTCAACCATATC
>JAEEGL011857211.1_pt1 | contig 100476 bp, 93 predicted proteins | sample 9134231 | NCBI WGS metagenome assembly JAEEGL01 (sample SAMN16246548, study PRJNA631951) | gut metagenome | biome: gut microbiome; feature: rumen; material: fiber-attached | host: Bos | place: Iran: Karaj | collected 2018-10 | reverse complement strand
CGGCCCAAAGTAAATGATCGGGCTGTTGTCTTCACCGTAGAATTGGCGACCGATGGTCGCTTCTAAGCAGCAGAATAAATTGGATAATACCAAGTTAGCATTGACCAAGCGCATACCTTCGGCACTGTCAAAACCGTTGTTGGTATAGTTGTGGTCGCCCCAATTGTAAGCATATTGGAACAACAAGTTGGCTTTAACGTCTTCTACGACGTCAAAGGATAAACCGGCAATCGCGCGCGTTTTGGCACCGCGGTTGAAGGTATTCTCCAAGCTATATTTTACATCAGAAGCGATCGTTTGCACTTCGCCTTTGAGTTCTACATTCTTAATTACTGCAGCGTTGGCCGGGAAGGCAACAACGGCTACGAGTAACAAGCCGAGTAGTTTCTTCATGTAATATCCTCCTAATAAATTAACTACATTTATTATTAAAACTTATTGCAAAAACATTTGCAATACTTTTTTTAAATTGCACTTGACATTTAAAAATGTAATGTGTTACATTAGAGAGCTTTGCAATATAAAAGCCCTCGGTGCAACCCGAGGGCTTGTATAAACTCATTTCAACACGTTAGTTCCAAAGTGCTAACTTGGTTACTTTGTCCGAACGGCGGACTTTCGGTTCGCCGACAAGTTCCTGAATATATGCTTCACACACATAAATTTTGGTTCCCGGCAACAGTTCTCCGCCTACCGTATTATGTTCATTATCGGCAAGCACCACGCTGGCATGCACAATCGGGCGGTTATCTTGAATGCTGATGTTCCCGCTGCAGTGTACCAATTCCAGTTCTTCTTCAAAAATAGATTTTTCGAATTTCTTTTTGGATTGGTCGTAATAACCGATGGTAGCATTAGATAACATCCCGGTCACATGAACGATTCCGCATTTCACTTGATTGTCATGACAAAAATCAATCAGTTCTTCCAAAAGGTCTTTCCCTTTCGGAAGGCGGAACAAATACGTTCTGCCGGTTAAGTAAGGTCTTTCTTCAGCCATAATTATCTCCTCTAAGGCCTAGCACCAGTGGCTCGCCTTTTTTAAATCGTTCACATACGCTTTGATAGCCGTGAGAATCGACGCTCCGTCCAAATGTGCTTCCTCATACACTTTGGCGGAAGATCCGCTGGAAAGGAATTTCCCATCCTTGTGCGGATATAACGAATGTTTCCGCCCTGCCACACTATTAAGCCAACAATCCAGTGTAGGCAGGGTAAAATCGGTAATGCCCATTGCGGTTTTTAATAATTCCGTAGGAACAAGTTTTTCTTGTTCCGCTTGCGGCAATTGTTCAAAAAGTTCCCGGCTAGTAATATAAATGATGTTTACGTTTTCTTTTAGTACCGGAAGGACTTTTTCAATTACTTCGCGGCCCACACCGGCCCCTTGTACAAAAATTGTACCGTCCGCTTTTCCTTTGGCGCGGCGCAAATAATATACCCCTTGTGTAGCGCGCTGCGCATCTTCCACCCCCAAAGCGGTGCGGTCCATCAGTTTATTGGAAGGGCGAATCACAAACGGCGAAAATACCGCCGGCTTCAACGAAAGTGATTTCGCAACAAGCGGCCAAATTTCATCCACCTCTAAAGGAGTGGCCGTAATACAAGACCCTTTCGGGAAATTATCTTGCACCAATTGCAATGCTTGCGGGTCGGCGTGCGTAGGACCATCCTCTCCGGTAGGCAAACTGGCATGCCCGTTAAATAATATAAAAGTGTTGGCTTTTTGCCCGGCTTCGCGAGCGGCTTGCACACCGATAGCATGCAAACGGGCTGCCACATGTTCGAACGCTAGAAACGCACCGTAGGAAGAAGACACCCCTACATGTTTCCCAAATGCGGAAATTCCCGTACACACGGCGGCCATGCCGTCCTCACAAATCCCCCCCGCACTCAAACGGCGTGATTTGGGATTGGTTTGTGTATTGAAATTTCCGGCGGCAAACGGTTTTGCAACCCCCGCCGCGCCAGTAGAACCGTACAAATCGGCCGAAGCCATCAAAATAGATCCGTTTGTCTCTTTATTAAGGTATCCCAATACATCCCCCAAGATACCGCGGGTGGTGTAGCTTTCCCCTACTTTCAAGCTAAATTGGGCCGGCACTTTTTTGGGATCAAATTGGAACAATTTTTCTACGTCTCCCAAATCCTCTCGCACGATACGTTTTTGTCCGTCAAGACGCGCTACGCTATCCTGTAATTTCTTTGCAACATAGGAGGCCAATTCTTTATTTTTTTCCACAGCTTGGCGAACGGTTTGCAAACTTTCCCAGAAATATTTTTCCACATTTTCCGGCGTTTTATCTCCTTCAAAATGCGGAACTTTAACATTAAATGTTTTTTCAAATTCTTCCAGGGATGCGTAAAATCCGTCTGATGCAAACTTATGTCCACCGCCGTGGGAGGCCTTTCCCTCAATACCGTATTTCCAACCTTTTGTAGTGCGGTACACAATGGCCGTAGGCTGGTGATTTTTTATTTCTTTGGCCAATTGTTGGGCAATGTGAATTTGTTGAAAATCATGTCCGTTGGGAACGTAGATTACGTTTACATCGTGAATGTAGAAAAACTCTAACGGCGTCCATTGAACGTAATCCCCGGGATTGCCGTTTTCCGCTGTTACACGTTCACTTTCAATGGATGCTTCGTTCCAATCCAAATGGAAAACAGCATTTTTAAGTTGCGCCGTGGAAGCCATTGCAACGGCCTCACTTACACGACCCGCCGTCAAACCGCCTTCCCCTTCCACCATATTTACTCTCGGGCAATTTTCACCGTACGCATCGGCCGCCCCAAAAGCCAGGCCGACGCCACTTCCCACTCCCACGCCGCTGGCACCGGTACTGGTGCGCACAAACGGTACTAAAGGTTCCGGATGACCACCTAACGGTTTGGCATGAAATTTGATAAATAACGGTGTACCTTGCACCGTGTTACGGCGAAATCCAAGCAAATCTTCTAGCCGCAGTTGCATTTTTTCTGTTTTGGGTAAAAGGGCAGAACCGGTTGCACGAACGCATTCATTGCGAAGGGCCCACATCGCATAAAGCCCCAATGCTTTGTGCCCGGCTGTGTAAGAAATGATATCGTTATCTAACCGAAGAGGATTGGAAAAATCATAATCCATGGCGTGGTATAAAAGGTGAGACACAAACCGTCCGCTGGAAATACTGCCCCCCGGATGGCCGGAAGTAGGCACATAGTTAAACAATATGGACACAAGTGCTCTATAAATAACGTCCAACTGTGTTAAATTTTTCTCATCAGCATCCGACAAATTGTAAGAAGGGTTTTCCAGATAGTCAGTTACATCAAAATATTCAGCGCGTTTTTTACTTACTTGGAAAGCACGGCTCATAGTTCCCCCTTAGACGGTAAAGAATGAAATTTTTCCTCATTTTTTGACACTTAGGTCCTTACATTATACTCATAACCCTTTTTTTTTGCAAGTTTTTTCTTCTTATGACCGGTACGCGCGTTTAAGCATATTCGGGGAGGCCCATTGCAACCCCCTTCAAATAAAAGTACAATAAAGGTGACTTTAATTTATCCCTTGGAGGAATTGAAAATGACCGTTTCTTACAAAGAACTTGGCCTCGTAAATACGCGCCAAATGTTCAAAGAAGCTATGGCCGGCGGTTATGCTATTCCGGCTTATAACTTCAACAATATGGAACAATTACAAGCCATCGTAACCGCTTGTGTACAAACTGGCTCCCCGGTAATCTTGCAAGTTTCCAAAGGTGCCCGTCAATATGCCAACTCTACGTTGCTACGCTGGATGGCCCGCGGTGCTGTGGAAATGATGGCGGAAATTGGTAAACCGGTGCCACTCTGCTTGCACTTGGATCACGGAGATAGCTTTGAACTGTGCAAAGATTGTATCGATAACGGGTTTTCCTCTGTAATGATTGACGGCTCCCACTTGCCGTACGAAGAAAACGTAGCCCTTACCAAAAAAGTAGTGGAATATGCGCATCAACATGATGTAACCGTAGAAGGGGAATTAGGCGTTTTGGCCGGTATTGAAGATGAAGTTTCCGCCGAACATCACACCTATACAGATCCTGCTCAAGTAGAAGATTTCGTAAAACGCACAGGGGTAGATTCCTTGGCGATTTCTATCGGCACTTCTCACGGTGCTTATAAATTTAAAGTAAAACCGGGTGAAAAACTCCCCGAGCTTCGCTTTGATATTTTGGAAGAAGTTTCCAAACGTTTGCCGGGTTTCCCGATTGTATTACACGGTTCTTCCTCCGTGCCGCAATGGGCTGTCAAGCAAATCAACGAATACGGTGGAAAACTCGATAACACCGCCGGTATTCCGGAAGAACAACTGCGCAAGGCAGCCAAATCGGCTGTGTGCAAAATCAATGTAGATTCTGACGGCCGCCTCGTAATGACCGCCACGATCCGCAAAATCTTCGCCACCAAACCGGCTGAATTTGACCCGCGCAAATATTTGGGCCCGGCCCGCGAAGAATTGATTAAAATGTACGCCGAAAAGAACGAAAACGTATTCGGTTCCGCTGGACGCGTGAAATAATAAAATTTCACAGATAAAAACCCCCGTCAGCGGACGGGGGTTTTTATAATACTTCAAAACAAATTACATACGTTACCGTCTTTTGCGGAAAATTTCTGTTACCCGCTCAAAAATACCGCTACAATAGGCAATGGTCATCCCATAATTGGAAATAGGCACGCCGGCTGTTTTTAAAATTTCCAATCGTCGCATAATCTGCGTGCGCGTTACCATACATCCGCCGCATTGGATCGCCAAACGATAGGAGGATAAATCCTCCGGTAACGGATCCAAATTAGTTACCATATCAAAATACAAATTTTTCCCGGTAAATTGCTCAAGCAACGCCGGAATTTTTACCCGCCCGATATCATCGCATTTATTGATGCTGTGCGAGCAAGATTCCAACATTAAAATTTTATCTCCATCTTGCAAACGACTGATGACGGGCGTCCCTTTCAAAAATGCCGGAAAATCTCCTTTTAATCGGGAAAATAAAATACTAAAACTGGTCAAAGGAATGGTAACAGGCACGACAGAACTGACGTATTTAAATGCTTGAGAATCGGTCACAATAAGTTTAGGGGTATGTTGCTGTAAATAAGACCGCAACTCTGTATCCTTTACACAAACAGCCGTCGCACCGATATCTAACAAATTACGAATGGTTTGCACTTGCGGTAAAATTAACCGCCCCTCAGGCGCAGAAGCATCAATGGGGATCACTAGTACCACTTCTTCTCCGGCTTTTACATAGTCATCCAAAATCACCTCTGCGGAGTAAGAACTCTTAGGCAAGTAGGTTTGAATGGCACGCAAAAGCACATTGACATTGGGTTGCTGACAACTGAAATCAATTACCTCTACCCCTTTGATTTCCACATTGGTATGTTGTAAATCTGTTTTATTTTGCACAAAGAAAAACGGGACCCGGCGTGACAAACATGTTTCCATGAGGCCCCTGTCGTATTCATCAAAATTTCCGGCAAAGACCAAAATCGCCAAATCTACTTGGTCCAATGCGTCTTGCGTACGTTGTACACGTTTGGTTCCCAACACAGAAACATCATCAATCCCAGCCGTATCTACCAACACTACCGGCCCGATACCCAAAATTTCCATCGTTTTTTTGACGGGATCCGTAGTTGTGCCGGGTGTTTCCGATACAACAGATACATCTTGTCCTACAAGTGCATTGATCAGCGAGCTTTTCCCCGCGTTCATTTTTCCGAAAATGCCGATATGCGGCCGATTGATTTGTACCATATTTTAAGTATATAAAAAAGAAAACGACTATGCAGCAAATTAAGGTATAATAGAAGAAAGTCCTTAAAAAAGAGGAATTTATGAACCAATTTCAAAATTATCAAAAAGAACGTGCCAAATTGATTGAGAAAAATCTTACCAAATACATCGGCAAGATTAAAAATGCTCCTAAAATTTTAACGGATGCTATGAATTATTCACTTCAAGCGGGAGGCAAACGTGTGCGCCCCATTCTATTGATGGCCACAGCGGAAGCTTTTGGCAAAAAAGCCACTGATGTATTACCCGCAGCATGTGCGGTGGAAATGTTGCATACCTATTCACTTATTCATGATGACTTACCTTCTATGGATAACGATTCCTTGCGCCGTGGCAAACCCACCAATCACAAGATTTTCGGGGAAGATTTATCTTTATTGGCCGGTGATGCATTACTTACTTATGTTTTTGAAGTATTTGCGCAAAACGGAAAAGTAAAATCTATCGGGGCTGAAAATACCCTAAATGCTCTTTTAAATTTTGCAAACTGTGCCGGAGCTTCCGGGATGGTGGGCGGACAAGTGGCCGATGTGTACGCCGAAGGGATGGGAACGCAGGATGCGCGTAGCTTCCGGGCAGAAAAAATCCGCAAAATATCCAAACCCTTAGCAGATAAATCGTTGCGTTATTTTATGCTTCCCCCCCACACGGCCGAAACAACGCCGGAAACAATTTTAAATTACATCCATGCCAACAAAACAGGGGCGCTTATCCGCGGAAGTGTAGAAAGCGGAGCATTGTTAGCCGGCGTAAAAGGAGCGGATTTAAAACACATCAAAACTTACGCCAACAACATCGGTTTAGTATTTCAGATAGTAGATGATATTCTGGATGTGACCTCCAGCGCAAAACAGTTAGGCAAATCCAATAGCGACAAAGAAAACGGTAAATTAACCTTCGTCAGTTTGTATGGTTTGGAAGGGAGCCGCAAGCATGCCCAACTTTTAATTGCAAATGCCCAAAAAGCATTAAACAAATTGAAAACCGTCAAGAAGAAAAATTTATGGCCACTCTACGAAATGGCCGAATTTTTCAAAACACGCACGTATTAAGAGGTTTCTATGAAAGTACTGCCCAACATTCAAACTCCGCACGATTTGCGTTTGATTAAAAAAGAGCTTTTACCGACGTTGTGCCAAGAACTGCGCGAAACCATTTTGGCTACTGCCAGTAAAAATGGGGGGCATTTGGGGTCCAGTTTGGGAGCTGTTGAACTTATTACAGCCCTTCACTATGTTTTCAACACGCCGGAAGATCAAATCGTTTTTGATACCGGGCACCAAGCGTATGCGCATAAACTGCTAACCGGACGGCAAAAAAAATTTTCTACCATTCGCACCAAAGGGGGACTCAGCGGTTTTCCAAAACGCAAAGAAAGCCCCTATGATGCTTTTGGTGTGGGTCACGCTTCCACCGCCATATCCGCAGCACTCGGATTGGCCATTGCGCGCGATCAACGCAAGCAAAATCACAAAGTAATTGCCTTAGTAGGGGACGGTTGTTTGACGGGAGGCATGGCCTACGAAGCCATGCAAAATGCGGGGCTGTTACGCACAGATTTACTTGTTATTTTGAATGATAATCAAATGTTCATCTCACAACGGGTGGGTGCTCTGGGGAAAGCTTTAACTAAACTACTGGCTACCAAATACGTGCAACTGGCGGAAGAAAAAGCCACCAATTTTTTAAAACGTTTTGATGAACTGGGTAACAATGCTGCCAAACTGGCCAAACGGGCCCGCTCCATTTTATTTCCGGGGACCTTATTTGAAGAAATGGGGTTTCGCTATTTCGGCCCGGTCAACGGTAACGATTTGGCTGCGCTCTTGGAAGTATTGGAAACGATTAAAGATATCAAGGGGCCTGTTATCTTACACACGGTAACGAAAAAAGGAAAAGGATACGAACCCGCCGAACTCAACCCCACCAAATTCCACGGCGTAGGCATTTTTGATGTAGATACCGGAGACATGCTGGGCAAATCCAATACAGTTACTTTTACTAAGGCATTTTCTAACGCTTTGGTAAAGCTGGCAGAGAAAGATCCTTCTATCGCAGCCATTACCGCGGCCATGCCAGAAGGCACCGGGCTGGATGCCTTCCGCGACAAATTTCCCTCCCGCTATTTTGATGTAGGAATTGCGGAAGAACACGCTGCCACTTTTGCGGCCGGATTAGCGGCCGGCGGCGTAAAACCCGTCGTTGCACTCTATTCCACATTTGCACAACGCTGTTATGACCAAATTTTGCACGACATTTGCTTACAAAATCTACCCGTTGTATTTGCGCTAGATCGCAGTGGAATTGTCGGGGAAGACGGCCCTACACATCACGGCGTATTTGATATCAGTTTCTTACGTTCCATCCCCAATTTAATTATGGCAGCACCGGCTGATGAAAACGAATTGCAACATTTGCTTAAAACCGCTTTTGAAGCCAAAGCTCCCTTCGTACTTCGCTATCCGCGGGGAGCCGGTTTTGGAGTAGCATTAGATGAAGAACTAAAAAAACTTCCTATCGGAAAAGGCCGCTGGATGAAAAAAGGAAAAGATGCTACTATTTTGGCTATCGGCAACCGTGTACATCCTGCAGTCGAAGCCGCCGCACTACTCAAAGAACACGGTATAGATTGTGGTGTAATCGATATGCGTTTTGTTAAACCACTTGATACATGTGTTATCGAAGAAGCCATTGGAACATCCCCCCGTTTATTTACAGTGGAAGATAACATGCTTGCCGGCGGTTTTGGTTCGGCTGTGGCTGAATACTTAGCTGATCAAAAATCTTCCGTCCAGCTTACCCGGTTGGGCATTGGGGACGAGTTTGTGGAGCATGGAAAAAGCGCACTACTTTACGATCAACTAGGGATATCGGTACAAAAAATTGCCGAGACGATTTTACAACAAACAAAATAGAGAGGAATTATGGCACCAAAAACAACCAATCATCCTAATTCTTATATCAAAGCATACGAAGATGTGGAACTGCTTAAACACGATATTATGCGTCCCGTTCGTATGGAATTGGAAGTGCTAAAGCCGGAATTATATTTTAAGCACTTCAATATTACCGATACCATCGTCTGTTTCGGTAGTGCTCGTATTGGGGACAAAAAAGCAGCTTTACAAAAAGTAAAATTGGCGGAAAAAGCCCTCAAACAAAATCCTTCCAACAAAAATTTGCAACATAAGTTAGAAGAGGCAAAAGGATTGGCAAGTCTCTCTCATTATTATGAGGAAGCTCGCCGTTTCGCTCAAATCGTTATTAAAAAATCTAAAAAACGTTTTGCCGTAGTTACCGGCGGAGGTCCCGGTATGATGGAAGCCGCAAACCGCGGTGCATACGAAACCGGTGGTACTTCTATTGGGTTAAATATCACACTGCCGCACGAACAATTTCCCAATAAATATATTTCCCCCAACATGGCATTTTTGTTCCATTATTTCGCCATCCGCAAAATACACTTTGTCATGCGTTCAAAAGCGTTTGTGGTTTTCCCCGGCGGATTTGGAACTTTCGACGAACTTTTTGAAATTTTAACGCTGGTACAAACCGGCAAAAAAACACGGATTCCCGTTATTCTTGTAGGAAAAGAATTTTGGAATGACGTTATAAATATCAATGCTTTGGCCCGTTACGGCGTTATCTCGCACGAAGATGCAAAGGCCATACCAATTGTGGAAACAGCCGAAGAAGCATGGAAAGAAATCGAAAAGTTCTATAAAAAATAAAAATTCCCGGGTTAAAACCCGGGAATTTTATGCAAAATTTATTACATTACCCTTACATGCTTAATGGTCTATCTCGCGAAAAATACGCGGAATATATATTTCCGCATAATGCTCACTTGGTTGCGAATTCTTCAGATCCCGTCGTAACAATTCTCGCAAGAATATACCCACTTCGTGTTTTTTCCCTTCATCAATTTGGGAAAACAACCGCGCCTCCATTTGCCCCGATGCCACAAAATCGGAAACGGCTACCTGATAAATTTTTGTTTCTTTTAACGGTTCTCCGTTAACCGTGATAGCATCCACGTACCAATTTCCATCTTCATCTTTCAATACGCCTATCTTCATACCCGAATAAGAAAACAGACCAAGTGTGCTTGAAACGAATTCTTTCAAAAATTTTCCATCCACTTCAACAACCATCAATTGGTTATCAAACGGAAAGAGTTCTAACAGGTCACATTCTGTTATTGCCATATTTGCCGCTAAATCGTTCCGCAGCCCTCCATTGTTGTTAATGGCAATAGGGGTACCCACTTCTTGCCGCATCAGGTCTGCTAGCCAATTGCTAATAGGAGAATCCAAAATAAATCCGTATTTTTGTTTTTTAACTAAGGGTACAGGAATCTTCCCCACATAGATATCCTGGCACGGATCTTTCAAATTATCGGACCAAAACGAAACATCTGGATCTTCACCAAACGTAGCTGCAAATAGCGGCACGTAAGAAGATGAAATTTTTTCTACTTTTCCGGTTTCATCGTTAATAGAAACAGAAACCTTACTTACTCCTCTTAGAGCATAACCGCTTTCCACATAAACCGTTTTACCCTCTCTGTAATTTTGAATTACTTTGTGAGCGTGCCCTCCCAATACTAAATGAATGCGCCCCGGAAAACGATGTGCAATATCTAACGTATAATTTTCCACGTTATGAACATCATCTTGTACAGAATCGTGCACGATTACCACCACCAAAGAGGGATTTTGCGCTTCTACTTCCGGCAAAACCCGTTCAATACTTTTCAACGGATCCAAAAACTCATAGCGAGTCACAGGTTTGGTAGGAGTAGCGTTCGCCAACCCGATTACCGCCACACGTACTCCATCTACATCGTATATTTTGTAGGGTTGCACGTGGTCTGGGTATGTCTGTGTATCCTTAAACACAAAATTAGCTGCAAGTACTGGCATAGTAAGCGACGCTAATATCTTTTCTAACCCTTCTTCTTTAAAATCAAATTCATGATCTCCGATGGTTGTGGCGTGGTATCTCAGCTTATTAAACATTACAACGGATTTTTCACCTTTTGAATTTTTTGCCTCGGGGGAACCGTTGGCAAAATCCCCGCTGTCCAGCAACAAGTAGTTTTTAGAGCCACTACGAATTAAGGAAGATAAAACACCAAATCCTCCTCTCCCTGCTTCTTGATAGAAAAAACCATGGGTATCGCTTGTATGATAAATAGTAAGTGTTTTGGCCGATAAGGATAACGGCAACGCGAACAATATACCCACGAATAAATAAATAACTTTTTTCATTTTCTTCTCTCCTTTCCTTCAGTATATGAGTTAAGAGGAATAAACTCAAGGGTCTTTGGGCCTACGTGTAAAGGCAAAAAGGGCCCAGAAAAATCTGGGCCCTTTTTAAAAGGAAAAGAAATTTAATGTGTCAGACGTTTCCAAAGAGAATTTTTCTCTTCCGGCGGAAGTTGAATCTTTTCCAATACACCCAACATAACATTCTGTTCGTCTACTACAGGCAAGATGGCTGTTTGTTGATGCTCAAATTGCGCTCGCGCTTTAAGAACGTTGTCCTGCAAATGCAACGGGGAAACCGCTTCCATAACAGAACCACACACGGAATTTGCGTTATAAAACACCAACTCTGCAGTGCGGATAACACCTTTTAACTCCCCCTCTTTTCCTGTTATCCAACAGGCCAACGGGAGTTTTTTACGTGGCAAATTTTTAAGCCGTTCCACAAGTGCACCCACTTTTACATCCGTGCGAATCGCTACAAAATCCGTTTTCATCAAACAACCCACGCTATCCTTGGGATATCCTCCGGCTTGCTCCAGTAACGCAATAAATGGTTTTTCTAATCCCATACGCAAGCGCTCTCGGTACGGAGCAGAAAATTCCTTCCACAATTTGGCGGCTTGGGGCACCTCCAAGTGCATTAGCACGTAGGAAGCTTGCTTAAGCGGCAAACGCCGTAGTACAGCGGCTGCTTTCGCCGGATTCATCGGGTTAAAACAAGATACTAACGTATGCGCTTTAAGTGTGCCTACCAGCAAAATAATTTCATGCGTAGCCAAAGATTCCAATGCTTTCGCCGCCGATACAGAGTCGGCCGCAATGAACTTTTCGGTTATCACGGTGGCTAAATTTTGCATAGGATTATTCATATAATTTATTATAATAAATTAAAACGCCTGCGGGCTAATAACGAGGGGCCTATGTTGTTCAACAAACCAATTCACGAATTGACATTTAAGGATATCGTTGCCTTCTGTGAACGCCAACTGCCGGAAAATAAGCAGTTGGATTATAAATACATGTTACCCAAAAATCATGAAAAATTCGCGAAGACCATCGCTTCTTTTGCCAATGCATTGGGGGGTACAATCATCGTAGGGGTGCAGGACGATAAAAATGACAAACCGTGCCCGCCTTATAATGGAATTGCCTACCACGAAAAAATCCGTAATTCGATAGAAGATATTATTCAAACCTATATTGATCCTGTTGTATTTGTGGATATTAATATTTGTGTCAGCCCCGACAGAGAACGTATGTTTATTGTTGTGAATATTCCGCAAAGCAACTTAACCCCTCATTTGGTAGGTAAACTCAAACGTGCTTATATCCGCACCGGCCAATCCAGCCGTCCGGAAGCGATTGTCCACCCGGAAAAATTACCCTGGTTATTGGATCATCGACAAAAATCCGAACGCTTACGCCATATTTTACAGGATAAAGCAGAAAGGCACTTTGACAACTATCTTAAAACTCTAACGGCCTCTGTGTCGGAAGAAAGCATTTGTACCATGTCCATCGTTCCGCTCTATCCTGAAGAACCGCTAGCTGCCTATAAATTTTTACCGGAACTCATTCGACAATCTTCCGCTAAAGCCAGTTACGGCATCATGGCCAACCCACATTATCCGCTTATTCCCGTTCAGGACGGAGCCACTATTATTTCCAACACACGCAACGTCTATAAAATGACAGAATTCAATGCCTATGGTCTGTTGATGAACAAGCAAGTGGTTTCCTGTGCCGAAACCGTCAATGGTCATTCTTCTAAAACCATCCATGTAGAAACATTGGCCCAAAATTTAACGTTGTTCTTGGTAACGGCTCGCAAATTTTTAGAAAAACTCCCGTGTGCCGGTACATTTGAACTGCGTTTTAAATTAAATAATATCCGTGCAGTACGAGCGTTATTGGCAAAGAAACAAGCCACCGTATTGGAAGATTACTTACGCATGGACCGTTCGCTTACTTTGTCTGAATTACAGAACAGTTTACCTGCCCTGTTACAAAATATGATGCACGAGATTGCGTGGTCGTTAGGGCTCATCGTGTCCGAGGAAGAATTACAACACTTGGTACACCATTGTTTGGCTGAGGTCCAACTATGAAAGGATTTACCCTTTTGGAAATGTTAGTTGTCGTCCTCATTATTGCTGTCCTAATCGCAGTTGCATTACCCTATTACCGTAATGCGGTCGAGAGTGCACGATTGACGGAATTAGTGATTTTATGGGGACACCAAAAAAACTTTGCAACAGGCGTAAACTTCTCTCAAGCACAGGCCGATTCGTGGACAAGCAAATTACAACACAGCAACCTAAAACATTTTACAGGGCGCATTTTTTGCGCTGAAAACAGCACAGGGATTTGTTGGGAAGCGGAATTTATAAAGAAGGATGCTGATGAACCTTTGCAGTACAAAATACAAACCACTCAAAATTTTCGCCGATTGGCCTGTATTCCTCTCAACTCTGCAGGAAAAAACTTCTGTGAGTCGCAGGCCAACCAAGAAGACCCCTTCGATTTAAACGGCGAAGATGCTTACCTGATTAAATAACAAAAAAACGCCCCGGGAAATTCCCGGGGCGTTTTGCAAATTGTACACTAAGACAGCGCTTCCAACATAGCAGGGATTACTTCATACATATCCCCTTCCACAGCGTAATGTGCCATCTTCATAATAGGAGCATTTGGATCTTTGTTAATAGCAACAATTACATCCGCTCCGCTTACACCGGCCATATGTTGAATCTGCCCAGAAATACCACATGCGATATAAAGTTTGGGTTTTACCGTACGGCCCGTTAAACCAATTTGATACCGATAGTCAATCCAGCCACTATCCACCGGGCCGCGAGAAGCCCCCACTGCACCTCCCAACCGTTGCGCTAACTGGTGTAAAAGATGAAATCCTTCTTTCTTACCAACTCCCCTCCCTCCGGCTACAATAACTGTCACCTCGGAAAGATCTAATCCTTCTTCTTTACTTTTGATGAATTCTAAAAATTTAGCAAGGGAAGCATGTTTTCCTTTGGTAAATGGGAATTTAACGATTTCCCCCTTTCGTCCTTTTTGCAAGGGAGCTTTGTCATAAGCCATTGGGCGTAACGAACACATCTCCGGCCGTGTTTTTGCACAGGTAATGGTTGCCATCAAATTTCCGCCAAACGTAGGACGCGTAGCATAAAGTTGCCCATCCGCTTTGTTAATTTGCACTTGTGTTGCGTCGGCCGTTAACCCTGTTCCCACAAACACAGCGGTCTTGGCGGACAAGGCACGGCCGCAATTGGTGGCGGGGATTAATAATTTGTTGGGGTGATATGTTTGCACCAAATCGGTTAATACTTTAGCATAAGTATCATCCACATAATTTTCCAATTGGTCACTCTCACACACATAAACGACATCTGCCCCGTGCTCTATCAAATCCCGCGCATATTTCCCGACGTGATTTCCTAATACAACCGCGCACAATTTCTCTTCCAAATCGTCGGCTAATTTACGGCCGGCATGGAGTAACTCATAAGCCGTTGGGCTCAATTTCCCATGCTGCACTTCCGCCAAAATCCATACATTTTTACAATCCTTCACTGGCATAAATTCCTCAAATCAAATGATTTTCCTTCAAAAGAGAAACTAAATTTTTTCCTTTTTCCCGGCCGTTCGTTCCGTCTACTATTTGAGCGGTATTTTCTCGCGTAGGAGTAAAAGATTTTACCACACGGGTCGGGCAATGAGCAATTCCCAGTTTTTCTTTATCGGCTCCAATGTCATCCGCCGTCCAAGCCGTAATGATTGCGCGCTTGGCCGCAATACGTCCTTTTACGCTGCGCACCCGGGGATTGCTGATTTCTTTCACCACGGAAAGAACACACGGAAAAGGCAACTCTAAAATTTCACTTCCGTCTTCGGTCAATCGTTCCACCACAATGGATTTTTGGTTTACGCGTACTATTTTTTTTACAAATGCCGCGTTTGGCCATTGCAGCCATGCTGAAATTTGCGGGCCAATATGGCCGGTATCGCTATCGTTGGTTTGCTTGCCGCAAATGACAACATCTACTTTCTGCAACGCATTGATTTTTTCAATTCCTTTGGAAAGGGCATAACTGGTAGACCACGTGTCGGATCCAGCCAGGGCTCTATCCCCCAATTGGTAAATCCGGTCCGCTCCGCGCGCAATACTGTCTCGCAATACTGTTTCTGCTTGCGGCGGGCCCATCGTAAGGGCTGACACCGTTCCCCCAACTTGTTCTTTGAGTGTTACCGCGGCTTCCAAAGCGTATTCATCAAACGGATTCATTGCGCTATCGGCACCGGCACGAATTAAACATCCCGTAACCGGATCAATTTTGATATTTTCGGATTTGGGCGTCTGCTTGACGCATGTAACGATATGCATTATTCTTCTCCCTTGGCCGCGTACTCTTTAATAAGAGCTGTTAGAATCTCGTTTTTCTGGATATGCACCGTCCCTTCGTATATTTGGGTAATTTTGGCATCACGCATATATTTTTCTAACGGAAAATCTCTCATGTATGCAATACCGCCGCATAATGTTACACATTCGTCCGCTACTTCCATTGCCACATTGGAACAGAAAAGTTTAGCTTGGGCACTGTATTTTGTCCAACGAGCGCCTTTCAGTTTTTTAAGTTCGTCGTGTACAGTTGTTTGATTCGCCAATGCATTTTGAACCGCCGGAATGAATTCTTTATCCATTTGATGTGTTAAAGTGTATACTAAAGAACGTCCCGCTTCTATTTTCGCAGACAATTCCGCCACTTTGTGACCCAACGCCTGAAAAGTAATGAGCGGCTGTCCGAACTGTTTACGCGTACGCAAATAAGGAATTGTTGTATCCAGGGCCCCTTGTGCAATACCTATTGCTTGCGCTGCCACACCGGGCCGTGAATAATCGAGCGTTTCCTGCACATACAACAACCCACGCCCTTCACTCCCCAGTAAATTTTCTTTCGGCACACGAACATTTTCAAAAATCAACTCGTACGTCGGGTTAGAACGAATTCCCATTTTTACTTCTTTCTTTCCGAAAGAAAATCCGGGCGTTCCCTTTTCAATCACAAGCAAAGAAATTCCTCGTGCACCACGGGAAGGATTCGTATTCACGGCAACCGTATAAAAATCAGCTTCTTTACCGGTAGAAATAAAATGTTTTGTTCCATTGACTACATAATAGTCGCCATCCCGGATGGCCGTGGTTTTCAAAGCGGTCGCATCCGAGCCGGCCTCCGGCTCTGTAAGGGCAAAAGCCCACAACTTTTTGCCGCTAGCCAAATCAGGGCACCACCGTTCTCGTTGCTGCGCAGTAGCGGCCAAAAACATAGGGATAGCTCCCAAAGCCGAAGTCCCCGGCGTTAATGCCAATCCGGCACAAGCACGGGAAAGCTCTTCAAACGCCATGGCCAAACACGTAATACCACCGCCTAATCCCCCATAGAATTCCGGCAACCATAACCCAAATAAACCGGATTTACAATATTCCTGCCATAACTGCTTGGAAAATTGCTCCTTCTCATCCATTTCCGCACGGATGGGTTTAATCTTTTTCTGGGCAAACTCACGTGTTGTTTGAAGAACCGCTTCTTCTATCTCGTTGATTGCGTAATTCATCGCGCTCTCCCTTCAAATCTTTTGTGGCTTCGGCGTTTGCGAAAAAACCGACGATGCCCCGCGCTTTTCTTGGTAGGAGGTACCAAACCGCGGTATAAACGCTCCTGTTTTTTCACCATGGTATTGGCAGTAAATTCGGAAAAATCGCGATGGTCAATCGCGGCTTCAAATCTTTCCCGTAGGTTATTATGGCGCAGAAGGACTTTCAATTTTTCAGCGAATTTGTCGATATCTTTCGGACGTACTAAAAATCCGGTTTTATTATTCGTAATTACTTCGCTAATACCATCCACATCGTAGCAGACGGCCGGCACCCGCATAGACATTGCCTCCAACAAAGACATCGGCAACCCCTCACGCAACGACACACTGGCATACACATCACTGATCGCCAATAATTCCAAAGCATCGTTACGCCAACCGGGGAACAGAACATTTTTCTTGATATTTAAATTTTCTACCAAATGCGAAACTTGCTCCCGCAGCGGCCCGTCTCCCGTAAAAATAAAATATACATTCTTCATTTGGTTAAGCACTTTGTAGGCAGCAAACACAAAATGCAAAGGATTTTTAAGTGGTTTACAATTGGCTAGGGCCAATACTACTTTTGCGTTGGGCGGAATATTAAAAGAAGCTTTTTTGGCTACCGGATCAAATTTGAGAGGCAAAATGGGATTAAAATTAACCCCTGCCCGAATAATTTCCGTCCGAATTCCTTTCCCAATGCCCAATTCTTTGGCTTCTTGTGCATTTTTACGGGAAACAAAAACAAGCACATCCGTAAATTTCGCACAAAATTTTTCTACGGATACAAAAAATTTAAATTGTTTTTCCCCTTGCTCACGCGCAAAACCGAGACCGTGAAATGTATGCACCACTTTGGCTTTACGCCAAAATATACGCGCTGCTATTCTTCCTAAAATACCTGCTTTGGGAGCGTTTGTATGCACAATATCCGGTTTTACTTTTCGCAATACGCGCCCCATCTGACAAATAGCCACCAAATCATGAAACATATATTTTAAACAGGTATCATGCTTTAGGGCCGACAAGAAATATACATGTTCTTTATCATGTTGTATTTTCCCGTCCAACCGGCCACCCGGACCCGTAGCAAGAAATGCTTCAAACTGTTGCTTGTTAATTGTTTTGAATGTAGTCAGCACACTGGCTTGTGCGCCACCTTGGTCCATACGCGTAATAAAATATAAAATTTTTGTCTTTTCCATTAGTTAATCATCCCTGTAGTGGTGTTGATAATGCGTGCTTGCGGGAAATAGTATTTAATAATCGCCATATAATCTGCTCCCGTTTTTGCTAATCCTTCTGCTCCGCGTAGGCATAAACCATTTCCCAGCCCTGTGTCATAACCACGTACTAACACCGATTGAATATCTTTCCCTTTGTAGAAAGGAAGAATATCGAAGAAATTAGAACGCATCGTTCCCGCACTTAGAATGAACAGAATCTCCTGCGGATCTTGCGTTTCATAACTTCCTTTACTTCCCTCAAAACGCATCCCTAAAATACGTCCATTGGGTGAAAATTTAATGGGAGCAATCGCTCGCAATGCACCAATGTTCTTTTTGTAAGAAATACGTTGTTGGATATCCTTGACTTCATACAGATATATCCATTTCACACTCGACCATTGTGTGGGATCTTGCGGGCGGGCATATAAATCAGCCGGGGGATTAGACAACATATATTTGCTAACGTTCGCCGGAGAAAATTGGTAATTCGGCTTTTGTTCCGTATTTTCAATTGCATCGGCCGTTACCACCCCACAACTTTCATAAGCTCCCGCCACTGCTTCCGTTAGATGGATTTGGGCGGATTCTTGCGAAGCTTCTATCAAACCTTTAAACATCAAGTTAATTCCTTTAAAAGAGAATTGTTCATCATTATCGGTAATATGATAAGGTGCTTGCGGATGTTGCGCTACTGCGGCAGCTAAGGCAGAACGTAATACAACTGCCAATGCCCGTAGGGCAGCTTCCTGTGTAATATTTTGCACTTTTGCAGCTAACAAAGCAGGAATTAAATCCTCCGCGTATACTTCATTTGTCAACTTTATACCCGTGGAAGTTGGAATAACAATCAATGTGCCTTTTAATTCTTTGTCACTCCAATTTGCGGCAAATAAATTGGCCGCTTGTAAATTTTTCACCAATAGCGTCTTATGGGTTGAATCCGGTTGAATCCGAATAGGACGAACGGAAGAAAATTCCACCTGCCCTTTTGCATTTTTAAAATCAATGCCTTTGGTCTGTGGGTTGAAAGCAATTATTTTTTCCACATAAGCCGGTGAACGGAGTACTTCTCCTAATTTTTCATCCGTCACTTGTAGTGTGCCGGACCCCATGACAGATAATTGCTGTACCTCTTGCGGAATTTGCTCTCTATTGGCATATAGTGCTATTCGCACTAATTCCGAAGGGACAGATGCAATCTCATGTACAATGGGTTGTTCTAAGCGCAAATAAAACAAATAATCATTTGTTTTGTCGCCCAACTCTTTTCCATACTTCTCCACTTTTTTGGATAACATCTCATTTTGTGGATCCAAACTGAATAAAGTGGCATAATATTGCCATGCTTGTAATTTTTCTTTCTTTTTCTCTGAAAGCTTAGCATACAAAGCCGCTGCCGCATAATTTTTTTCATCGTGTGTGAGAGATTGTTGTAGAAAAACGGGGGCCAAATGACGCGCCGCTTTCATTTCGGAAGCGATGCGACCCAACATGTAAGAAACAAAGGAAATCATATACGGATTTGAAGTATATACATATTGAAAAGAGGCCGCAGCTTTTTCTTTATTGCCGGAAAAATAGTAAGATAACGCCGTTCCCAGTTTGGCTGAAGATACGTATTCAAAATCTGCTGTAAGATAAAGTAAATGTTCAAAAATTTCTCGGGCCCGTTTATGTTGGCCGGAACAAAGCAATATCCAGCCGTGCGTTAATTCCACAAAAGGATCTTCCGGAGCAAGCTCTCCGGCTTTCTCAATGTAATTTATTGCTTGTTTAACCAAACCGCGTTGTAACGATAAAATAGCCAATTCTAAATTGGCGACTGCCGCCACCTCAGTATCTTCGTTGGTTTCATAGGTTTTCAAGGAAAAATAACATCCATCCACATCGCCGACCACACACTTGTCCATCACCGATGAAATTTCAACGGGCAAAGCGTAGTTCAATACACTTTTGTGTAGCAATTTTTCGTTCAGTTTGCTGTCCGCCCGAGTGGTCGTCAAAGATGATTTTGAAATGGATTGCTTCTGAGGCGGTGTAACAGAGGAATCTTCCCCCTTGACCAAGGGTTCCTCCACCGTTGCTTGCCAAGGTAGCGGCTGTGCTGAGAACGGCTCCACTTCTTGCGCTTTCAACGGTATAAAACCGACACATAAGGCCAAAAATAATAACCCTTTTTTCATATATAAATTATAGCAAACTCACGAACGAGATTCTTGTATCAGACCATACCCAGCTACTTTTCCGTTAGCATCTTTGCACACAAATACCTCCCATTGAGTATCTTGGTATAATCCGTTTTTGTGATAAACATCTAAATGTACTTCAAATATGTTCTTTTTAGTTGTTTCACAGGTTTGTTGAAAATACTTCATCGATTTCTTTTCATCATGCACGATTTCATTAAAGAAATTGCGCCCCAACATATTACCGCTATGACGGCCGGTCAAATCCAATAACGGTTGGTTCACAAAAGTCATGCAGTAATCCAAATCTAACATTACCGCCGGTTTCTCAACGTACTCTAGCGTGCGTGCAAAGGAACGGGAGGCCTCATCCAACATTTTCCCTGTCTTACGCAACTCAATGCGTAGTCCCAACCAGCGAGCTAAAATTCCGGCCAACTCTTCCGCTCCATTCGAAAAGGGAACATGATACTCTTGGGAAGCAAAACATAAAATGCCCACCACCGAACTTCCTACGTAGAGAGGAGCCGCCACCATGGATTTCCATTTTTGCTTGTGATGAATGCATTTGGTGGATCTGCACACTTCTAAATCTTGCCATAAAATCACGTTACCGTCTTGCACTGTCTGCAAGCATTCCCCGACTTCAAAAGTCATTCCTTGCTTCAACTGTGCGTCATTTTGCGTAACGTGCATCACACAACTTTCCGTTCCATACGGTTTTTCTTCCAAACGCAATACACAGCCAACCTCCATATGGAAAGCACTTACCCCGAATTGCAAAATTTTATCTACTTGCTTATCTAAGGATGTATGCGATTCATCCAACAAACGATAAACATGGCGCAGGTGTCGGTCATTCTCACGTTCTGCAGAAACATCCGTTCCCCACAACACAACTTCTTCTTGGCCGGTAATAGGAGACACCGTCATCTCAAAATGCCGAGGTTTGCCGGATAGTTTTAACGGCAGGTCAAAATGAGTGCTAATATTCACCGCCAAAGATTCTTTCACAGCCGCAATTACTCTTCCGGCCAATTCTTCCGGTAAAAACTCATTGACATTTCGATTGCGCACCTGCTGTGCTTGGGTATTGTTCCAATAGGACAGATTCGAGCAAATATCCAATACCGTTCCTGCCCAATTCATTTTTACGTATAAACCCGGCAAAGCTCGCCGTATACTATTCAATTCCAAAGCGGTTTTTGAGGAACGCGCCCATTCATTTTGTTTTTCGGACAAATCTCGAACAACTACCAAAGCTGTTTCCTGCTTGGGTAAATCCAATACCGTTACCGTTACCTCCGCTTCAAAGGTTTGGCCGGAAGCCATCAGCATATTCCACGCAAAAGACACTTTTCCTTTTTCTTGTAATTCTTTTTCAAATTGTTTAAAAGCTGGCACAACTTGCTTTTTGGCCGTATCCTCAAACAAATCCTGAAAACGCTTTCCCGCAAGGGCGGCAGCGGAGAATCCCAATTTCTTAATTAAAAATTGGTTTGCGTGGGAAATTCCTCCTAATCTGCCATTTTGAATAAACACGGTAAAAACGATTCCATCCGTTGCATCCAACAAAGCGTTAAGTTGAGCAGAACGCTCTTCTAAAACATGCAAAATCTGTTGGTGGAAAGCCATGTTGCGCAAGACAAACAAATATCGTCCGTCCTGCTCTCTTTTTCCCATTAGACATACTGAATTCTTATCCGCCCCCGGCAAGCCCACCTGATAATCCCGATGAGACAAAGAACCTGTTTGCATGAGGAGTTTCAAATCTTCCTCAAACTGCGTCAAAGATTTTTCATCCACCAATACACGTATGTTCTGCCCAATCAAATCTTCTTTCTTCATCTGACATAACGAACAGAATAACGCATTACAAGATTGCATATTAAAATTCGCATCGCATAAAACGTACGGTTCACTATCCGGTAAAATCAGTAATCCATCTTCAACGGGAACTTTCTTCGTGTCATCAACAGCGGTTTCGCTCTGTGAAGAAGTGATATTCGAGACTAACCGTTGATTCTGCGGTTGAACAAAAACTACAAAATCAGCGGCAACCCCTTCTTTGGTATCGCGTTTATTAATCGGCACGAATGTAATATGAAGCGGTAATTTTCCACTCCCGTGGATACGATCATGGAATTTTGCTTTTGCACGGTCGAAATCAAATACATAATCCATCTCTGCCATTTTCCCTTGTTTAAGCAACTTACGCGTCGCCAACGATATCGCCGGACGGATGTAAACATTGCAATAGAAATTTTTATCTTCCGGTGTAAAACCGAACAATTCACGACACGCCTTATTCATCACTTTGATGTATCCGTTTTCCTGCAATCGGAATGAAGGGAGTATACTGTGTTCAAACACCGCTTTAAGTGTATGTTTATCCTCTCTTAACTCCCGTAGGATACGGTTATCTGATGTGATATCCCGGCAGAAACACAAAACAACGCGCCGGCCGAGATAACGCGCCGCCACCGCATCAAATTCCACTTCTATTAACTGCCCATTCTTCTTTAACAAACGCAGGGAAATAGCTCTACCCGGCTGTGCCGTTCCGGCTAAAGTGTTGTCATACTTATCATTTAAAAATACGTGAAACTCCTTATCCACAAAATCTGTTAATAAATGGCCCTTTATTTTTTCAACGCTTTCATACCCCAACATTTTAAAAAATGCACTATTGGAATATATTACTTTGCGATTTTCTACAATCAAAATAGCTTCCCGCGCATGATCCAAAAGTAACGCATTTTTATCATTGGCTTCACGAATCTGCTTTTCCATTCTAGTTTTCGCCGTAATATCTTCCGAAATTGTCAACAAACAATCAGGTGTCCCGTCCTCATGAAAAACAGGAGTATGCACCGTATGCATGATTTTTGCCCCTTCCGCGGCGGAAGAAATCAATTCTTGTGCGATATCCTGCACCTTGCCGCTCTCAAATACCCGCAAATCTTTCTCACGCAAAAAATCTTTTTGATCTTGGTTTAGGTCATCTCGGTATGACATCTTTCCGATTACATCCGCTGCCTTGGCTCCAAAGAGCTCTTCACTTTTCTTGTTCCACAAGATATACTTTCCCTTTGCATCTTTAACGGATAGAGAAACCGGCAGATGGTTAATAATGGTCTGCAAAAAGTTTTTGGCATCTATAATTTCCTTTTCCTGCATTTTACGCCGCGTAATATCTTCCGTTAAAGTAATGACAAATTTTGTTTCTTCCTTTACCGGAACTTTTACCATGTGCAATATTTTCTTTTCGCCATCTTCCGCTATATATTCTTCTTCCGCAATATCCAACGTCTGCCCCGAAGCTAATAGCTTACGTTCCCGTTCTATGTATCCTCGGATTTGTTCCGGCGTTTCGTGCGGTAGTGTTCCCGTTTTATCAAACAAGGTGACCGATGTAACATTAAAAATAGTTTCGCATTGTTTGTTACGCAACAACAAATCTCCGTTTTCCGTACGGGCATACAAACCGATTGGCATATTGTGCACAATAGCGCTCAAAATACTATTGATACGTTTGCTTTCTTTTTGTTGCTGGCGTTCTTGGGTAACATCCTCTACAATTGACAAAACCAATTGCCGGGAAGGATCTTCTTTCAATGGAACTTTACACAGACGTAAAATTTTCTTATTTCCCAAATTATCCGTATATTCTTCCTCCGGGAATTCACATGCTTTTCCATCGAGCCAAACCTTTTTTTCGCGAGCGGCAACTGTTTTATTTTGTTGCAAATCATTGAAAGAACTCCCCGTATTACCGGTTGTCGTATCAAATTCAGTAAGGAGTTGGGAGGCCGTCTTATTCAGGTAAATAATCCGTTGTAATTCATCCCGCACATAGATTCCCAAAGGTATATGATCCAAAATACGCTGCAACATCTCTTTGGTCTGCATCAAACGTTCTATTTCCCGACGATCGGCAGTTACATTGCGAAAAACAGTGGCAATTATATCTTCCGCACCGTTTTCCGCCGGAACAAAGGCCTTCGTTACTTCCAATTGCACTTCTTCCCCTTGCGGGTTCATGTACGAGAGAGAAACCGTTTCAAAAGATTCCGTTTGCGCAATCGTATCATCAACTCGCCGCAAAGAAGGGACTAATTCTTTGGGCAAAAAGGAATAAAGGGATTGTCCATGAATGCGTTTAGAAGAAATGGCAAACATCTTCTCCGCGTATCGATTACACAAAATAGCTTTTCCTTGCACGTCCTGTAAAACAACCGCCATCGGATACGCTTGCAAACAATTTTCCAAAAATGAAGTCCCCACCGGGGTTTGCGTTTGCTTATCCAGCGTAATCATCAGTAATTGTGTTTGGGCTAAAGCGGTTACGGTCATGTTGACCAAAATAGCATCCGCCTGAGGCGTAACAACCTCGTACAAGTGAGGATCTGTGGAATATTGTTTTGCCAATTTTTTAATATCGCTAAAAGACAAACCCCATTGTTCCAACCCGGTACCCATCATTTGTTCTTTCGTACAAGCCATTAACGCACATACCGCCGGGTTAGCTAATACAATTTTATCTTTCTTGTCTACCAACAGAATAGGATAGGGATATTGGTCGAAAAAAGACCGCATCTCCTCTGTTAAGAAGCGTACATCTGCCATTTTGGCACTTTTACGAAAGAAAAATGGGATGGGCATACTTTTCCTCTTTTGGTACAAGTTGGTTATATGGTATATAAAATATGAGAAACTATGCAATCCCCAAACGCGCCTGCAGGAGCGCGTACGAAAAATAGATAAATTTTATTATGCTTTAAAATACAAAATTTGTTAAGATAGGGGCATGATAAAACAGTCCGTATTTATCTTTTTATGTGTTGCTTTCTGCTCATTGCCTCTTGAAGCAAAAATTACAACTCAGCGCACCCCGGCACAATATCTCTCCGTCCACGCGGATCAGGTACAAGACACATGCCCCGGGAAAGATATCCGGCTCCCCTTTTCTTGCAGCAAAAAGCAAGCAAATGGATTTTCTTGTTTTGATGTTTACGAAGTCGAAGGAGATCCACCCCCTTCCCAACGATATACGTTGCTGGATGAAAATATCTCCACACAAATGAATACCGCAGAACCCACTTGTAACTTTGAGGGAGCGCTAAGCTGTGAGAATTTTTTAGCTTCTTTAAAATACAATTTAGATTTTTCCTGGTTTATCACCAATTTTCCCTCCTCTTCGTTCGCGCAATGTGAACAAACATATACTTGCACCCGTATTGCTTGTTGGAAACCACTTTCCCCCACATCATCCGGGGAAACACAATCTACCAAATTGATGTGTGTGTACAAAAAGGAACAAACTTTCTTTTTAGGCACACAAATCACTTGCCAAAACACAAAATCCATACGCACAAAATAAGCGTTCACAATTGCTATAATATAGTATGTTATTGATTCATTTGCGCACGCTATTTTCTTTCCATTTTTATCATCAACTATCTTTCGTTCGAAAGGGGTTGATGGTGTTTTTTGGGATTTATCTGTTCTTTTTATCCTTATTACTGGTTTATTTTGCAAGCGGCTCCCAGATTCGGCGCAAATTACCGGTTCTTCTTAAAAACTTCCCTGAAGTAACTTTTGAAAAAGGTTTTTTAACTGCCCCGCAAACGCCGGTTTCTTTCAAAGTTCCGAGTTCCGGGATTAAATTAATTTTTGATGCTTCTAAAAATGCGGTCTCCCCTCAACCCGATGAACAAAATACGCTTGTTTGGATCCATGAAAACCAGTTACATTTCTTTGCCAATGGTCGCCAACAAAGCCAAACATTGCCTGCGGAACTTACTTTTGTTACTTCACAGCAAAACTTAGAAAAATACCAAGATTCTATTGCCCTTTCATTGCGGCTATCCACGTTAATTGCCTCATTTTTTCTGATTATATTTGTTATGTCTTTATCTTTTTGTTTAGCTTTTGCCACCGGACTCTTATTTAAATTTCTTCGCAACATCGCCGTTCCTTATGTTGTTTTAGCACGTTGGGCTTTTTTTCTATTGGGACCCTTATCCGTTTTGTGGTATATCCGATTATGGATAAACATTCCTCTTTTTTCATTTGCTCAGCTAATTTTGTGTATCATTTATATGCAACAAATCTTTAATCTCATCCCGGAGGATTCCTCTCATGCGCATTAAAATTATCCGCTTTTTTTCAGCCGCCCATCACTTGCCTCACTATAAAGGGCTATGCCATGATTTACATGGGCATACGTGGAAGGCCGTTTTCATTATTGAAGGCAAGGTAAAATCCGACGGGATGGTATGTGATTTTAAGAAATTAAAAAAATTGTTAGACGACAACCTACCCGATCATGAACTTCTTAACAAAATTGTACCCAACCCGACCGCCGAAAATTTAGCTCAATTCTATTTCAAAAAAATCGGTACGAAATTGAAAAAACAAAAACTGACTTTAAAAACGCTCGAAATTTGGGAGAGTGAAAATGCAGCCGCTATCGTGGAAAATTAACGAAATTTTCTATTCCATTCAAGGTGAGGGTAAACATACCGGTATGCCTGCGGTGTTCTTGCGCTTGGCCGGCTGCTCCATGGGGTGTAATTTTTGCGATACGAAATATGCATTTTCCGACGGGGAAGAAATGAACAGTTTGCAGATTTTAGTAGCATTGGCACAGTTCCCATGCAAAACAGTTGTCATCACGGGCGGAGAACCCACGGAACAAGATTTGCCCGCACTCATTAATGCATTAAAAAGTGCCGGGCATATCGTACACATTGAAACAAACGGTGCCAAGGATTGTGATGTAAGCAAAGCTGATTTTGTATGCGTTTCCCCTAAAAAATACGTAGCAAAAGAAATGCTCGCCAAAGCCGATATCATTAAATTGGTGATCACCCAACAAACCGATTTGAAAGATTTGCAAAAATATTACTTATATGAAAACGAAAAGACACAAATTTACCTACAACCGGAAAGTAACAAACAGGAGAATATAGACCTATGCGTAAAACTAATCAAACAACATCCAAGCGCTCGGCTAAGCGTGCAACTGCACAAACTAATAAACGTAAAATAACGGAAGAAAAAGTTCTGCAAAATTTGCGCGAAATTTTATCCTATATCGGGGATGATCCTTCCCGTGAAGGGTTATTGGAAACGCCCAAACGTATCGTGAAAAGCTGGAAGAAACTTTACGGCGGGTATACCCAAAAACCGCAAGATGTTTTGAAAACATTTGTAGAAGGTTCTTGCGAGGAAATGGTGGTACTCAAAGACATTGAGTTCTATTCCACCTGTGAACACCATTTGCAACCTTTCTTCGGTACGATTAGCATTGGTTACTTGCCCAACGGGCGCGTGCTGGGCATTTCCAAATTGGCACGGCTCGTGGAAGTGTTTGCCCGCCGGTTACAAATCCAAGAAAAATTGGTAGCCCAAATTGCCGACAGTTTAATGCAAACGCTCCATCCGCACGGCGTAATGGTGGTTTGCAAAGCCAAACACATGTGTATCAGCTCACGCGGAATTGAAAAGCACAACGCAGTAATGGTTACCAGTGCCATCCGCGGTGCATTTAAAAAGATGGAAGTACGCAGCGAATTTTTAGAAATGATTAAATAAGTGAGGGCGTCGCATGAAAAAAATCCTTGCATTGATTATCTTCCTCGGTTGCACCTGTTGTGGAACATTGGCACAAACCTTTACAGCAGATACTCGTTTGGTCATTAATCCTACTCCGAAACAAACGAGTGATCTTCTCAAAAAAGTGGGCCTTCCCCCTTTTTTAGCCATTTATCAAAAGAACGGACGAACCCTTGTACTATTGGCAGCCAAACACGGCCCTCAATCTTTACCTGCCGTACAGTACGCTTTTGATACCTATCATCCGCAAGTTGCACTTATTGAAAGAGAGCCGGGGTTCCCTCTGGGAAATTGCACGCAACATGAGGACGCTTATACAGCTGCTCTGAGTGCCAAGAACAATATCCCACTAGTACGAACGGACGCTGATTTGGAAACGCAATGGAAATATGCTGAGCAGCACGGTTTTTCATATGAGGATTTTCAAATGTTCTGGATAATTCGTAGTGCATACGGTTTTGCCAAGTACGAGGGAAAACAAACGAGCGCTGCACAAGAAATTAGAGATTACAAACGCACAGTGCACAATCCGGCATGGGGCGAATTATTTACTGAAGATCGTCTGCTGGCTTATTTCCAAGAGCACTATGGCAGAGATTTCAACACAACTGATTTTATATCGTTCTACTTAGATTTAATGGAAGTAACCCCCAAAAAGTGGGTAACGAGGACTCCTTTTTATAAACTGCTACGCGGAATACCTGATGTACGAAGCGTATTTATGCTAGAGAACATAGCCGCAGCCTTAAATGAATATGAAATCGTATTCAGTGAAATGGGATCCGGACATTTCGTAGACATCCACAAAGCACTCAAAAAAATGCTCGGAAACCCCCGTTACGTTCGGATGGATCAAATTTCTCCGCAGGAGTTGTGGCAGGAGTGCTCACTGGACGGCTTACAAGAAAAAGTACTCATAGAGGATTAACTTATGACACAACTGATGGGTATCGTGAATGCCACACCGGATTCATTTTACGACGGGAATCCACAAAATAATTTAGATGCACTTGTAAAAAAGTGCACGGATTTTGTTGCGGATGGCGCCGATATTTTAGATATCGGCGGAGAATCCACCCGTCCCGGAGCATCCCCGGTATCCGCCGAAGAAGAATTATCACGCGTATTGCCGCTTATTAAAGAGGCGCATAAGAAATGGCCAAAAATTCCTCTTTCGCTAGATACTACTAAACCGGTCGTTGCGTTAGAAGGTCTCAAAAATGGCGTGTCTATTATAAATGATGTCAGCGGCACAACTGGTAAAGACATGTTCCGGCTTGTAAAAGATTTTAATGCACAGATCGTCGTAATGCATACACGCGGAAACCCACAAAACATGCAAACGCTTACCTCTTATAACGATTTGATTGGTGAAATTAAAAATTTTTTGGCAGAAAAAATTACACAAGCCCGCAATTGTGGCATTCCCGACGAAAAAATTATTATAGACCCCGGATTTGGTTTTGCAAAGACGCGGGAACAAAATTATTTACTCCTCAAAAATATACATTTTTTTAAAGAATTGGGTGTACGCGTACTAGTTGGGCTTTCCCGCAAAACATTCCTGGCACAAAAACGGGAACTCCCCCCCAAACGCAAAGCACAAACGTTAGCCGCCAATTTAATCGCCCTGGAGCAAGGGGCTGATATTTTACGCGTGCACGATGTACGAGATACACACAAAGTCATCGATTTTTACAAAGAATTGGAGAATGCAAAATGACAAAAGTTTACCTCACGCAGACGGGTTCTTTCACAGCATCTCATAGCCATGACGGCTCTTTAAACGAATCTTTGCATGAACACACCTTTACGTATGAAGTCACTTTCCATGGCCCTTTAAACGAGGAAGGATTCCTCTTGGATTTTCGGGAAGTACAAAAAGTACTCTTGCAAATTGTCAAACCGTTAGAAAAACAAAATTTAAGCACATTCTTCAAAAATCCGACAACGGAAAACGTCTGCATTTGGCTCTATAAAAAAGCGGACAAATCACTCCCGCATTTATATAGTGTTAAAGTAGCGGAAGCCCCTGACCGCTGGATAATATACAAAGGAGAAAAATAAAATGGCCACCGTCGTTTTAGCATTGGGCAGCAACATTGCTCCTGCCAAAGAAAACATAGATAAGGCAGTAAAAGCCCTATCCTCTATTGGCACCATTAAAGAAATAGCGCCCTATATTTTATCCAAACCGGAAGGATATACACATCAACCCGATTTTGTAAATACGGTCCTAATTATGGACACTTCGTACGAACCAATGCCACTGTTACACCGTCTCAAAGATCTTGAAAAACAGCTTGGCAGGACCCCTACGTTTCCCAATGGCCCCCGGGTAATTGATATTGACATCCTATTTTATGATGACCAAACCATTTTCCAAGATAGCGACACCTATACGTTGTGTATTCCCCACCCCCATTTACACGAGAGGGAATTTGTATTAAAACCCCTTTCTTACATCCTGCCGGATTATGTTCACCCGAAGTTCGGCCAACCTGTTTATCGGCTCTACCGCGCCCTTATGAAAAAAAAGGGTTTACCTACTTGCCAAATATTGTAAAATATAACAGTAAGATAGTTGTACCATTTTAGTAAGGAGAAAGAACAGAATGAAAAAAGTAATGACTCTTTTGGTAGCCGCTCTGTTTTTAGGCGCCTGCCACTGCACCAAATGCACGAAAAAATCGTGCCAAAAAGCTCCGGTAGCCCCGGTTGTCGTTGCGCCGAAACCGTTACCGCCTGCTCCGAAACCGCAACCCAAAGTGGAAGCTGAAGACTTCAAAGAAGTGGCTGTTGTCAACCAACAAGCTGAAAACAAAGTTGTCTTGAACTTCAAAGAACCGATTCACTTTGCTTTTAACAGCGATGTCATCCAAGAAGATTCCTTGGACAACATCCAGAAAGTAGCGGATGCATTGAAAAAATATCCCAATGCCACCATCCGCACCGCTGGTTACACCGATTCTATCGGTAACCCGGACTATAACTTGGATCTCTCTCAACGCCGCGCCAAAGCCGTTGCGTTGCAACTCGTAAACGACGGTGTAAACGCCGATAACGTATCCTTCGTGGGTTACGGTTCTGCCAACCCGATTGCCACCAACGAAACCGCTGAAGGCCGCGCTTTGAACCGCCGCGTAGAATTAGAAGTAACCAACAACTAATTCACGGGTATTATAAGTTTCAAAAGGGTTCCCGAAAGGGGACCCTTTTTTGTATTTAAAAATCATTTTCCTAATTTGCAAAATTAAGTACAATATAACTGTCTATTTTAAATAAAGGAGAACTGTATGAAAAAGACGTTGTTACTCTGCACAATCTGTGCGTTTTTAGTCGCGGCTTGTACCACTCCCGGTAAAAGAACCGCTATCGGAGCCGCAAGCGGCGCTGCCATCGGTGCTGCTGCCGGAGCCGTAATCTCCCACACCACAGGTGGCAAAAGCGGTACCGGTGCTTTAATCGGTGGTTTAACCGGTTTAGCAGCGGGTGGAGCTTTAGGGAACTATTATGATAAGCAAGCCAAAGAACTTGCCGCTATCGCAGATGTAGTAAAAGGAGATAACGGAATCCAAGTATTTTTGAAAAATGATATTTTGTTTGATATCGGCAGCGCCGAATTATCTTCCAATGCCATTCAAACATTGACGGATTTAAACAAAGTACTCAAAAAATATCCGAAAAACCGCATCGTCGTACAAGGATATACGGATTCTACCGGTTCCGATGAATTGAACCAAAGATTATCCACCCAACGTGCACAAGCTGTCTATAACTACTTGGTCGGCACAGGTTTAAAAACCTTGAGCATCTCTTACGTCGGTTACGGCAAATCCAACCCGATTGCCAGCAACGATACCGAAGAAGGGCGTGCTAAAAACCGCCGCGTAGTTTTGGCCATTACCGCCAACGAAAAAGACATCGCACAATAAAAAATATTATTTTTTGCGAAAGGGGCCCGTAGGGCCCCTTTCTTTCGTCAAAAAAAGTAGTAACTTCTACCTTAAATTTGGTATGATTAATTATGCACTCTTTGAGCCAAGAACAAGTACGCGCTTTATTGCGATTATTGGAAACAGAAGCAGATCATAACCGCCCTGTTTTAAAACAGGCACTTGCTTCCGCAATAAAAACAGATCCTGCCGCCGTACAAGGCGTACTTGAACAAGATTTTGCCCGTACAGCCCCTCGCCCCATTGTAGAGGTTTTAGAAGAGATTTGTTGGGAAGATTTGTCTGAAGCTTTGGCACATTTCGCCGCTAAAATTAATCCCAATATCGAAGAGGGGCTTTCTTTGTTGGCTAAATTTGCTTCCCCTACAACTCCCCGCGGGAAAATTGCACAACCGTTGGATGACATGGCTTTGGAATTACGCCCTGTTTTGCTTAATACCACTACCGCGCGGGAAGCTGTTGAGGCAATGGGGCGTTACATTTTTAACGTAAAAAAATTTACCGCTCTTTCCAGTGCAAAAAATTTAAATGAACTGGCTTTTCCCTATTTCTTACGCACCAAAAGCGGTTCTTCTTTATGTATCGCGTGTCTGTACGCTTGTATCGGCCAACGTTACGGTATCGAAATAGAAGTAGTCGATTTAGCAGGCCGCATTTTGTTACACGTGCAAGATAAACCGCATAATGACACCTTCGCCATTGACCCGTTGGATAACGGAAAAATTTTATCCATTGATGATTGTCAAAATTATCTTAAAGCTCGTAATTTACATTGGAATACGGCGGAATTTACCTTTTTATCTTCTCGTTTAATCGTACGGCGCTTTTTGGCAAATATGATTTATTTACTTAACAAAATACATGATACACGAAGGTTAAATTATTTACGTAGTTACTTAGAAATCATTAAAAACTAACTGGAGAAAGTATGAATTACTACATCTACCTTATTGCAGCTGTTCTCTTCTTTGTGGGAGAAACTTTCACTATGGAATTTTCTCTCACATGCTTGGGGCTCGGATTTTGTGGAGCGGCCGTTGCCTCTTATTTAGGACTCGGTTTGTGGGGCCAATTAGGAATATTTACCATCATATCCGTGCTTTTTTGGTTGACTATTCGCCCGTTGGCGCTACGCTATTTATATCGTAATACAAAAACCATCAAAACCCCGGCCCAAAATGTAATTGGCAAAAAAGCCATGGTAGAAATTGAAATTAACCCCACACAAAATACAGGACGCGTCAAGGTAGAAGGTGAAAGTTGGAAAGCTACCGCTACGGAAGCGCTTGCCAAAGGAACGCCGTGCATAGTGGAAAAGTTAGACGGGGTTACACTCTTTGTAAAAAAAATTAATTAAAGGAGAAATCAATGGAAGAACTAGGTCTTATTTTCATTGGGGCAGTCTTTTTCTTTATAGTAGTTATTATTTGGAAAGGGATTGTAATTGTAAAAGAAGCCCAAGTAGTTATTATCGAACGCTTCGGTAAGTATCAACGCACCCTGCGACCGGGTATCAACTGGATTATCCCGATTATGGATAAACCCCACTTGATGGAATGGCGCCAAAGCCGCGAATATATGGACGTTGGCGGGCGCACGCGTTCTGTTCCGTACATTGAATTGCGTGATACTATCGATATGCGTGAAACGGTTTACGATTTCCCACGCCAAAACGTGATTACACGCGATAACGTCGGTATTGAAATCAACGCTCTTTTATATTTCCAAATTACCGATCCTGAAAAAGCGGTGTACCAAGTAGAATCGTTGCCAACGGCTATTGAAAAATTAACACAAACTACTTTGCGTAACATTATCGGTGAAATGGATTTGGACCAAACGCTTACTTCTCGCGAAATTATCAACGGGAAATTGCAAGTTATCTTAGATGATGCTTCCAATAAATGGGGTGTAAAGGTCAACCGTGTAGAATTGCAAGACATTATCCCCCCTACCGCCATTCGTGAAGCCATGGAAAAACAGATGAAAGCCGAACGCGACCGTCGCGCCATGGTGACCGAAGCCGAAGGTACTAAAACCGCTCAAATTTTAAAAGCGGAAGCTGTACGCGAAGCGGCTATCAAACAAGCAGAAGGGCAAAAACAAGCTGCTATTTTAGAAGCGGAAGGGGAAGCGGAAGCCAAAATCAAAGTGGCCCAAGCGGAGGCCCAATCCGTAAAAATTGTGGCAGAATCGGTAGCCCAATCTTCCAATCCTGCCAGCTACATGATTTCGCTTAAATATATTGATGCCTTACAAGCAATGACTGAAGGGAAAGATAATAAGATTATCTATATGCCCTATGAGGCCTCCAATGTGTTAGGTGCCGTAGCCGCCATCAAAGATTTAACGGGTGGCAGCGCACATATCCAATCGAAATAAAATAAGAATAATGAAAAACCCCGGGTTTACCACCCGGGGTTTTTGTGACTAATAAATTCATGGACTACAATATCGGAGTATTTCCTACACTCCACAACCTAGCGTCCGTCCATCTCGGGGTTCCGTCAGAATTCTTAAAAGGAATCAAACCGATAGATTCACACAAACTTTTACTATCATTCTTATCACCATCTGAAAAACAAGCTAATTTTTTATTACGACCCACTTGATAAGGATTCCAAATAACATAATCATATTTTCCCCCGTTGATACGCTGCGCGTAGACCCCTTTACATCTGGTTCCGGGAATAACGGTTTTTATATTGTTGGGTTCGGTGGGGAGAGTGTATTGCGGTATAACATATCTAAAATATTGCGTTTCGAGGACTCTTCCTTGAAAGGAGGACGCAGTTTCTGCTGGCAACGCAATAGACAATTTATCATATTGAATGTCTTTACAGTTATAATCTTGGTTCCGCCCTGCCGCATGCGCATAGATGGCATCATTAATAACCTTTACCAAGGCCATTGCTTCCGTAGCACGAGAACGTTCAATGGCTTTGGTATATTGGGGAACCCCCATAGAAACCAACACCGCCACGATAATTACCACCATCAATAGTTCAATTAGTGTAAAACCCTTCTCTTTTTTCATAGGACCTCCGTTAAATACTTAAAATTTTAATTGTGTAATGCGGGCCGCGGCTTCTTGCGTAAGTTGCGGTGTATTAAAAGCGGTTAAACGGAAATACCCCTCTCCGCATTGGCCAAACCCTACACCTGGTGTCCCCACCACTTGAGCATTCTCCAATAGTATTTCAAAAAAATCCCAAGATTTCAACCCCCCCGGCGTTTTTAACCAAATATATGGAGCATTTTCCCCTCCAAACGCACGAATACCTGCCGTCTTCAATGCTTCCAAAATAATATGAGCATTTTGCATATATTGCAAGATAACCGCACGGATTTGTGCCTGGCCTTTTTCACTATAAACGGCTTCGGCACCGCGCTGTACAATGTAAGGAACCCCATTAAACTTAGTGGTTTGTCGGCGCAGCCACAAATCACGCAAGGAATGGGTACTCCCTTGTTCGTCTTTTACTTGTACTCCTCGAGGAACTACGGTGTAAGCACAACGTGTACCGGTAAATCCGGCCGTTTTAGAGAAAGAGCGGAATTCTACCGCCACTTTTTCAGCCCCCGCAATTTCATAAATAGAGTGAGGAATTTTCGGTTGAGTAATGTATGCTTCATACGCACTGTCATAAAGGATAATACTTTCGTTGGCTTGCGCATACTTTACCCAAGACGTTAGCTGCTCTCGATTAAGGGCAGCTCCCGTCGGATTATTGGGCGAACACAAATAAATAATATCTGCGTGTTCGGCGGGAATTTGCGGCATAAAATTATTTTCTTCCGTACAAGACAAATAAATAAGATTCGTAAAACGTCCCTCTTGAAAAACCCCTGTACGCCCGGCCATGACATTGGTATCCAAATAAACCGGATAAACAGGATCCTGCAGTGCCACTTTTACTTGAGAAGAAAATAATTCTTGAAAATTGGCTACATCACTTTTAGCCCCGTCACTTATAAAAATTTCATCTTTGTCTATAGCAATATTTCGCGCCTGATAATCGGCTTTTGCAATAGCTTCTCTCAAAAAAGAATATCCCTGTTCTGGGCCATACCCACGGAAAGTATCTGCATTCCCCATTTCGTCCACGGCAGCACGCAAGGCCTTCACTACCGCAGGAACTAATGGCTGACTTACATCCCCAATTCCCAAACTGATTACCTTTTGAGAAGGGTGGGCTTCTTTATAGGCAGCCACTTTTTTCCCGATCGTGGAAAACAAGTAACTCCCTTGTAATTTTAAATAGTGGGCATTTATTTGTGTCATAACGTAATATCCCCTGTAAATACGCGGCAAGCATGTCCGGTCATCCAAATTTCTTTTTGATCCGGCCACTCAATTCTCAACTCCCCACCGTCCAAATGAACCGTAAGTGCATTTTTTGTTTTGTGGTTAAGCACGCAAGCTGCCGCCGTAGCGCAAGCGCCTGTTCCGCAAGCTTGCGTAATACCGGCCCCGCGCTCCCATACACGCATCCGTACATTTTCCTCATTCAAAATCTGAACAAATTCTACATTTGTTTTCCGTGGGAATAATGGATGTATTTCCAATTGTGCCCCCCACCGGGACACATCTACTTGGCTAAGGTCCTCTACAAAAATTACGAAATGAGGATTTCCCATAGAAACAGCCGTTCCGATCCATTGATGTCCGTTTGTCTCAACTGTCATACCGACCGCCCTTTCTCGCGCATTCCCCGTTACCGGAATCTCCCCCCGTGTCAAACGCGGAACGCCCATATTAACACGCACAAACCCTTTGTCAAAATCAAGCACTTCGGTTTGAATAATTCCCGCCAAAGTTTCTAAAGAAACCTCCTTCTCTTTCACAAGTCCCTTTGAAAGCAAATGCAACGGTACACAACGCGATGCATTACCGCACATTTCGGCTTCGGTACCATCCGAATTAATAATGCGCATACGGATATCCGCTTTTTGTGAAGGCAACAAAAGCACCAGTCCGTCCGCTCCAATTCCCAAACGCCGATCGCAAAGTCGTTTTGCCAAGGAAAAAGGATTTTGAACGGCTAAAGCCGTCGCTCCATCCAAAAAAATAAAATCATTTCCCAGTCCGGTATATTTTGTAAATTCCATATACCTTATTTTATAAAAACAATCCTCAATTTGGTAAGATATTTTTACAAGGGGGTTTTATGGAACTGGAAAAAGTAATCGCACAACGCAGAAGTATCCGCAAGTTTTTGGATAAACCCGTAGAACGGGAAAAAATAAATATGTGTTTGGAAGCCGCCCGTTTAGCGCCTTCGGCTTGCAATTCACAACCCTGGCATTACGTTGTACTGGATGACCCAAAAACTAAAGCGGATTTTTGCAACGAAGTTTTTACCGGTGTTTATAAAATGAGCCAATGGGCAGCCAAAGCTCCGGTACTCATAGCGGTCGTTTCCGATAGAGGAAACTTTACCAGCCGTGTCGGAAATTTTTTTAGAAAAACGGAATTTTTTCTGGTAGATCAGGGTATTTCCGGCGAACACCTTGTATTGAGAGCCCACGATTTAGGATTGGGAACATGTTGGATTGGATGGCTCAATTCCGATAAAGCCGCGCAATTTCTTCACTTACCTAAGGGCAAAAAAATAGAGCACTTGTTTGCGTTAGGTTACCCGGCAGAAGACCCCGCCCCCCGTCCACGTGCCGCACTGACAGAGATAGTCAGTTATAACAAGTTCTAATAGAGAAAATCCCGTCATTTGGACGGGATTTTCTCTAATGTTCGAATTTTTCTTTAAACCATCTGATTACCCACTCTGGCTTATAATTAACCATTTTTTTATTGTAGGGGGTAAAACTTTCCGGGGGAGCCACAATTTGTTTATCCCGAGGCAACAGCGGGTACATATAATTCGTTATCACTTCTATATTGGGATACCACACATTATGTATTTTTTGATCTACCCAATGTTGCATCCCCAAATTGGGCAATCCAAGTCCCGCACTCGCCGCCCAAAAGACGGAAACAACGGAAATCACGTAGAGCGGATATTCTTTTTTCAACATAGATAAGAGTTGCCAAGTTTGATTGATAGACAATTTTTTGATATCAAGTTCCAAATAAGCCGAATTCTCAACGGGGCCACCTTTGGTAACACTGATCACATAATATCCTTGTGCAATCAGTCCGTTCGCTAACTCTAGCACATACGGATACGTATAATCGGAACTACGTGAATCCAACTGTAGAAACACGATTCGTTTTTTATCCTGAGCTCCCTGACGTATTTGCTCCAAATAAAACTGCACTACAGGTGCTATCTCTTTGGGAAAATACATTTTGGGCACAGGTATATCTTGCGGAACCGACAAATCAAAAGTTTCAAATAAACTATGCACCCGGTGAGAAGTATTTACACTATATTCGTAATAGACGGGAATGATTAAAAAGTCAGACGGAGCTTTTGAAAAAACTTCCGAATAATCGTAATTTTTCCAAACACGTGGATAACGTGCCCCATTAAAATAGAAAACCTTTTCAAAATAGGGATTGTCTTCTAACACCTTCCCCACCAACGGAGAATTTGTTTTATCAAATTGTGCGCCCACATACGCATAAAAGGGAATATGAGGAAATTGTTCCTTTAATTTTTCCCACATCGGAGTGGTATACAAATAATCTCCGATTCCCATAAAAAAAACAAAGGCAAATCCTTTCACATTTGGATTTACACGCAAGGCATTTTGCAAATTGTAATATACGTGTTCTTTACGGTACAGAGAACGGTTGATATGATACCACTCATGGTTTAGCGGCATTTTCTCTGTTGTCTCCGTGGAAGGATGCTCATTATACTTATACCAAACAGGCGTTGGGGTAGAAACAGGAAAGATTTTATGCCATGCGCAACGCACATCTTCATATGTACAGCACAAAAAAGAATGTTTTTGAAGAAGACGTTTGAACCCATTCATATTTGACAGTATAGCAAAATATCATATTCGTATGCAACACTGGCGAAAGCAACTCATTTTAATAAATCTTAGCGGAAATTCTACGTACATTATAAGAAGATAGCTGATACTAAAATTTCAAGTTATCCAAAGGGGGAAATAGAACATTTATTTGCGTTGGGCTACCCTGCGGAAACGCCCGATCCGCTCCCCCACGCCAAGTTAGAAGAAATTGTCACTTATAATAAATTCTAATTAAAATCCCATCCATTGGACGGGATTTTTCTAACGTTCGAACTTTTCTTTAAACCATCTGATTATCCACTCCGGTTTATAATTAACCATTTTTCGATTGTAGGGAGTGAAACTTTCCGGAGGAGCAATAATCTGTTTATCCCGAGGTAACAATGGATAAACATAATTTGTTACCACCTCTATGTTTGGGTACCACAAATTATGGACTTTTTTATCTATCCAATGTTGAAGTCCTAGATTTTTCAAATCAAGCCCGGCTGATGCCGCCCAAAATACAGAATTAACCGCTACAACATACACGGAATATTCTTTTTTCAGCAAATATAACAATTGCCAGGTTTGATTAATAGCCAGTTTTTTGATATCAAGTTCCAAATAAGCCGAATTCTCAACGGGGCCACCTTTGGTAACACTGATCACATAATATCCTTGTGCAATAAGTCCGTTTGCTAGCTCCCGCACATATGGATACGTGTAACTGGAGCTACGTGAATCCAACTGTAGAAACACGATTCGTTTTTTATCCTGAGCTCCCTGACGTATTTGCTCCAAATAAAACTGCACTACAGGTGCTACCTCTTTAGGAAAATACATTTGGGGTGCAGGGACCTCTTGCGGGACAGATAAGCCAAAAGTTTCAAATAAACTATACACCCTGTGAGAAGTGCGCACACTATATTCATAGTAAACAGGAATAACTAAAAAGTCCGCTGGTACTTTAGAAAAAACTTCGCAATAGTCATAGTTTTTCCAAATAAGCGGATGGCGTGTTCCTTTGAAATAAAAAATTTTCTCAAAATGAGGATTTTCTTCTAATAATTTTCCTACCAACGGAGAATTATTTCGATCAAATTGTCCTCCCACATATGCATAAAAAGGAATATGCGGAAATTGCTCTTTTAATTTTTCCCAAATAGGAGTGGTATACAGGTAATCCCCAATTCCCATGAAGAAGACAAACGCGATCCCTTTCACTTTTGGGTTTACCCGAAGTGCATTTTGTAGATTGTAGTATATATGTTCGTGGCGGTATAGAGAGCGATTAATGTGATACCAGTCATGGTCCAACGGCATTTTTTCTATTGCCATTTGGGAGGGCCGTTTATCAAATCCGTACCAAACAGGCGTAGGCGTAGAAATCGGACAAATCTTATGCCACCCATAGCGCACACTTTCATAGGCGACACACAAAAGCCGATGTTGTCGGAGAAACCGTTCAAAACTCTTCATATTTATAGTATACAAAAGACCGCCCCTAAGCACCAAATTAGCAAAGAGGTTATAAATACCTTAAATTCCCATTAGACCTAAGAAACAATTAGGTCTAATGGCCCTTGCCGCTTTTAAACATTAAATTTTAAAATATAGAAAAATAAAAGGAGCAAAAGCATGAAAAAACTAATTTGTTTAATTTCTTTGTGTTTACTAAACATATCGGCAATGGCCCATATTCCTTCCGCACAGAATACTCTCCTGTTTGACCGTTTCCCTTTGGAACTGACCAAATCTTCCGAGGACGAAATAGTTTATCAATTATCCCCCAAGAATCCGTATCGCGAAGTTTCTTTGACTATCACAAATATGGAGAAGGATGATTTTGAAATTTTCTTTTGGTCGGAGTTAAATGAACGAGATGAAAACGGAAACTATCAAACCAAAGAACCGACTTTCGTTTCCAAAGAACCGGGCAAACAAGATTTCTACATTCAAAACCGTTATTATTTAATCAACAATAATGACAAAGCGGAAAAAGCCGTTTTTACCATAACAAGAGCAAAGGAAACATCAAAAGGAATCCGCGTATATGAATTTTCTTTTTCGATGGATTTACAAGTTCCTTTTGTACCTTTAACGGACGAATATGACAATCTTGTTTCCCTGCCGCCCGCGGAAGTATTTAAATCGACCGTTCGCTCCCTTTCCGAGCATTGGATAAATGCTTTGTTAGAGTTGTAAGTTTTATGTGTTTTTATCGAAAAACCTGCCCAAAAGGCGGGTTTTTTGCTTTTTCCCGTAAATTGCCAAGTACATCCTAAAATTCTATAATGTAAGTAAGTAGGATTTTCATTCTACCGCTGCACACAATGCAGTACAACCTTTTTAATTCAAACTAAGGAGACTTCCTATTATGGCCAAATTAGTTGCTATGGACGGCAATAGCGCGGTATCGCACGTCGCCCATGCCACCAACGAAGTAATCGCTATTTACCCGATTACGCCTTCTTCTACGATGGGCGAAATCTGTGACGCCAAAAGTGCCAAAGGCGAAACCAACATCTGGGGAAATATCCCCTCTGTAAATGAGTTGCAATCCGAAGGCGGTGCTTCCGGTGCCGTGCACGGTTCTTTGACAGCCGGGGCACTTACCACCACCTTTACGGCTTCTCAAGGTTTACTTTTGATGATCCCGAACATGTATAAAATCGCCGGGGAACTCACGCCAACCGTATTTCACGTTTCGGCCCGTGCCTTAGCCACCACCGCTTTGTCTATTTTCGGTGATCATTCCGATGTAATGTCCGTACGCCACACCGGCTGGGCCATGCTTTGTTCCGATAATCCTCAAGAAGCCATGGATATGGCGCTTATTTCCCAGGCGTCTACCTTGCGTGCCAGAGTACCATTTATGCACTTTTTTGATGGGTTCCGCACCAGCCACGAACTCAACATGGTGGAACCGCTCACAAAAGAACAAATGAAGGAAATGATTGACGATAAATTGGTAGCCCAGCACAAAGCCCGCGGTTTGAACCCGGAACATCCTACCGTGCGCGGTACTGCCGCCAACCCGGATGTTTACTTTCAATCTCGCGAAGCTGTCAACAAATTCTACAATGCCGTTCCGCAAATCGTAAAAGAAGAAATGGCCAAATTTGAGAAAATTGCCGGCCGCCACTATGATTTGTTCCAATACGTTGGGGACAAAGACGCCGAACGCTTGGTCGTCATCATGGGTTCCGGTGCCGATGTAGCCCAAAACGCCGTGGAAGCCATGAAAGGCGAAAAAGTGGGTGTACTCAAGATTAAATTGTTCCGCCCCTTCTCTATCGAAGATTTCATCAAAGTCATCCCGAGCACCGTTAAGAAAATAGCCGTGATGGATCGCACCAAAGAGCCCGGCTCTTTAGGCGAACCGCTCTTCCAAGACGTTTGCTCTGCGTTCCTGTCCAAGGAAGCTAAAGCCAAATTCCCGACCACTCCGCTTATTACCGGCGGTCGCTATGGAATCGGCTCCAAAGATTTTACCCCCTCTGATGTAAAATCTATTTTTGATAATTTGGCTCAAAAAGAACCCAAAGTCCACTTCACTGTCGGAATTGTGGATGATTTGACCAACCTATCTTTACCCAAAGCCAAATTAGAAAGCAAAAAAGGCAAAGATGTTTTTGCTGCTATGTTCTACGGTTTAGGTTCTGACGGTACCGTCGGTGCTAACAAGAACACGATGAAAATTATCAGCGCCAATGGTTTCTTTGCCCAAGGATATTTCGTCTATGACTCTAAAAAATCCGGGTCTATGACTACTTCCCATATTCGCTTCGGTAAAGAATATATCCGCGCTCCGTACCTCATCCAAGAAGCTGATTTTATCGGTGTACACATGTTTGATTTCTTGGAAAAATACGACGTACTCGGCAAAGCCAAAAAAGGCGCCACGGTACTTATCAATGCTCCGTACAACGCCACTGAAATCTGGAATCACTTAACGGCCGAAGTACAAAAAACGATTATTGACCGCGAATTGAAAGTTTACACCATTGACGCTTCCGAAATCGCGCTCAAAACCGGTATGGGCTCCCGCACCAACACCATTATGCAAACAGCATTCTTTGGTATTGCGGGCGTAATCCCTACCGAAAAAGCTATTGCGGATATTAAACACGCCATTGAAAAAACCTATTCCAAAAAAGGTGAAGAAGTGGTGCAGAAGAACTACAAAGCCGTGGACGCGGCCTTGGCAGGATTGCAAGAAGTAAAATATGACAAAAAAGTTACTTCCAAACTGCACACCAAAGCGCCGGTACCGGCCGATGCCCCTGCATTTGTAAAAGACGTATTAGGCGAAATGATCGCCGGCCGCGGGGACGATTTGCCCACCAGCAAAATGCCGGAAGGCGGCGTATTCCCCACAGGCACCACTCAATACGAAAAACGCAATGTGGCGCTCATGGTACCGCAATGGGATCCCAATGCTTGTATTCAATGCGCGTTCTGCTCTATCGTCTGCCCGCACGCGGCAATCCGCGTCAAAGCGTATGACGAAAGCGAACTCAAAAACGCACCCAAAACCTTTAAATCTGCCGACGGAAAAGCCGATCTCGCAGGCAAAAAATTCACCGTACAAGTAGCCGTAGAAGATTGTACCGGTTGCGGTGCGTGTGTATTTAACTGCCCCGGCAAAAATAAAGAAAACCCGGAGAAAAAAGCCATCAACATGGTACACCAACTCTCCGTACGGGAAAACGAAATTGACAACTTTGCCTTCTTCTTGGGGCTCAAACAAGCCGATGTAAAAACCAAGAAAGAATCCGTCAAAGGGTCTCAACTCAAACAACCGCTTTTCGAGTTCTCGGGCGCGTGTGCCGGCTGCGGCGAAACACCGTACGTCAAACTCTTAACGCAATTGTTTGGAGACCGCTTAGCCATCGCCAACGCAACGGGTTGTTCCTCTATTTACGGTGGTAACTTACCCACCACACCCTATTGCAAACGTGACGATGGAAAAGGGCCGGCTTGGGCCAACTCCTTGTTTGAAGACAATGCGGAATTCGGTTTGGGTATCCGCTTGGCCTTTGATCAGTTAAACCACGATGCAAAAGCTGCTTTGACTGCTGCCAAGGAAGATGAAAACTTCAAAGCCCATTCTTCTTTGATTGACGCAATTTTAAATGCCGATCAAACCACGGATGCCGGCGTAGAAGAACAACGCAAACGCATTGCGGATCTTAAAGCTATTTTGAACAAAGGAGCCGAAAAAGGTTGCGAAACCTGCAAACGTATCCTCAGCTTAGCGGACTACCTCGTCCGCAAATCCGTTTGGATTCTCGGCGGTGACGGCTGGGCCTACGATATCGGCTACGGCGGTTTGGACCATGTACTCGCCTCCGGCAAGAACATCAAAATCTTGGTCTTGGATACCGAGGTATACTCCAACACCGGTGGTCAAATGTCCAAAGCCACGCCGTTAGGTGCCAAGGCCTTGTTTGCGGCCGGCGGTAAACAAATGCCGAAAAAAGACCTCGGTATGATTGCGATGACCTATGGCAACATTTATGTAGCGCAAGTAGCTTTGGGGGCCAACATGAATCAAACCATCCAAGCGCTAGCGGAAGCGGACGCTTACGACGGACCGGCCCTCGTAATTGCCTACTCACACTGTATTGCACACGGGATTGATATGTCCAAAGGTATGGGCGAAGCCAAACGCGCGGTACAAGCCGGGCGCTGGATCCTCTACCGCTTCAACCCCGAAGCCCGTTACGAAGGCAAAAACCCGCTCCATGTGGATTCTTCCTTGGGCGCGCCTACCTTGCCGTTGGCGGACTACATGAGTGGTGAAAACCGCTTCAAAGGTTTAATGCGCGACAATCCGGAATTGGCCAAACAACTTATTAAACGTGCCGAATCCGAATATGCCTGGCGCAGAGACCTCTACAAGCAACTGGCTGCTATTCAACCGGCTGAAAAAGTAGAAAAATAATACTGTGCCGCATTGCGCGTACTAGAAATTAAAAACCCCTGCAATTTTTGCAGGGGTTTTTAATTATTTCAAAACGCATTATATTTCTTCATGTCTTTTCATATTCTCTTCCAAATGTTCTTCACTGTGCCAAAAAGAATCCCATACGGACCATAGTATTACAAATAAGAAAAACCCACTTAATGCTATCAAGAGCATTTTTACAATAGGCGAAGAAGCATTTATAGACCACCACAGGCAACAAGAAGAAAGCACAAATAAAAAGGGAGCACCAAATAGCCGCCCACCGTTCCTGTGTAGGGCTCTTCTGTAAAGTAAAAGCAAAATCACAATCCACATAAGCCGACAACAAAAAAGTAATACAGAATCGAGAGAAGACAAAAAATTCACATAACTTATTTTATCTTCACGGAAAACGAAAAAATAATCCACTATACGATAAGAACCCGTCCGCACAAACTTACCGAATAACGTCACGAAAAATATGATAAGGTACAAAAAGGTTTTCGTACCATACACAAAAAATTTCTCCACTGCCATGCCTACGGAAAATATTACAAAATACAGGTGAAACGCCAGGTTAGACGACTTGGGGTTTACCAACCATACATCCAACCCCACCATTAATAAAATACTCCAAAAGTTCCATGGCAAATAGAAGAAACTTTGGTGCCATGGATCAAACCATTCCATAAATCTTTTAATTTTTTCTTTGCACGCACTTATTGCTTTCATGTTACTAACATTCCGTTATTCAGTCAATTTTATTTTCTCATTGAAGAAAACCACTCTACCAATTTTCCTCATTCGATTCTTGATTTTTTTCATGCCGAATCATACGCCACATGGTCCATAGCGAAATAAATAAGAAGCATCCCCCCAAAGATGAGAAAAAGATTCCTCCTATATGCGTTACATGGTGCAGATGTGCTCCACAACACCACAAACACGAAGCTAACATAAATAAGAGAACTGCCCTCCACCACGTGCTATCCCTTTGCAAAGTTATTCTATATAAATAAACTAAGAGGGCAATGGTTCCCAAATAACCGAACAATCCCCCTAAATAAAACATTTCATTTATTCGTTCCTTTGGCAACACAAGTTCTCCATTGATTACCGGCGGGCGAAATGCAAATTCAAGCTGCACAAACGCACCCCCCCAAAAAAACAGTATTATTCCCCAAAGTGGAGATAATATCATCAATAAGCCGCCCAAAAAAGATTTCGGTTGTGTCACCAGCCATACATCAAAGATTGCCATCATCGAAACGCTCCAAAGATCCCAAGGGAAATAGAGGAAACTTTGATGGTCAGGGTCAAACCATTCCATAAACTCCTTAAACCATGTTTTGATTTTATCTTTCGTAAGTGTCATTGTTATGAGGTTCCTTAAAATTGAGTTTTTGGGGTATTTTTATAATCCTCTTCCGCGTGATAAATGTAGCGATACAAACTCCACACAGCCATTATGAAACAAAACATACCCAGTCCTACCAATAGCCCTGCGACCCATTGGTCGTAGGGAAGCAATCCAAGCGGTCCCAAAAGATTATGGTAATCCCCACAAACGCCACTGCCCGCACGGTGAACTGTCATCATATCCGATGAAGCCAACCTAAATGAACACGCTGTTGCATCCGATGCATATATACCCGCATGTAAAAATGCAAAAGACAACCAATAAAGAAACAGCGGCATTAGCCACCGCCCCCCCTGTATGCGGAGCATTCCCACATACAAAGATAACGGCAAAAGAATTGAAACCCCGTCACCCGCAAAAGTATGTAACCATGCCCCCACAGCCACATTAAAATTGGAAAAAATAAGGAACAAAATTACCCCTACAATATTATGCCCCAGCATTTCGTGCACAAGGAAAACAACAAAATGGGTGACAGGATTGTTAATTAGAAGAAGAAAACCGGCGGGGTACCCCTGGACATACTCCACTTGTTTTGTCATCCACACACAAAGAAACCCCACTATCAAAATACTCCAAAATTTCCACGGAAAAAACAAAAAACTTTGGTGATAAGGGTCAATCCAATCTGCAATCTTTTTGATTACGTCTTTGATTTTCTTTTTAATTTTTTTCATATATATTTTTCACACCGGATTAAATATTGTAATTTTTTATCTTTTTTTAACTTGGCACGCCCGTGCTTGTTTTAATTTTTCCAAAAAAGCTGTTTTTACGTTTAAACGGCTGGAAAGCGGAGCCGTTTTTAAGTGGCAAATCCCAATGGCCACGGCATCTGCCGTGTCATCCGGTGTAGGGGGTTTGTCTAAATGTAGCGTGAGTTGCACCATACGTTGCACTTGTTTTTTATCGGCCGTACCGGTGCCACACAACATAAGTTTTACGCGCCGCGGCGGATAAAAAGTAATCGGTTTTCCGCTCTGTTCGCACGCCAGGAGGATTACACCGCGCGTCATTACCGTATTGGCCATGGTAGTAGCACGTTTCAAAAAGAAATTTTGCTCCATGGCTACCTGGTCCGGTTGGTACGTGCTCAAAATTTTTTGAAATTCCTGAAAGATATAATTCAGCCGTCTCGGCAATTCCTCTCCCGCGTCGGTGTGAATCAATCCGCACGCACGTAAAGAAAGAACGGAACGGGCGTCCCTTGTAAGGATGGCCCATCCCGTTCTATCTAAACCGGGGTCTATACCTAAAGCGGTGGTTATTGGCATTAAATGCCTCTTATGATTCTAATTTAGCAACAATCTCTTCCGGAATGTCGGAATTATCGTAGACGTTTTTCGTATCATCGTGCTCGTCCAACGCATCCAACATTTTTAGTAACGTTTCAGCTGTGTGCTCATCAGAAATAGCCACGTCCGTATCCGGGATCATTGTTAAATCAGCTGACACCGGGGTAATCCCTTTGGATTCAATGGCTTTCTTCACGGCATCCAGTTCTGCCATATCCGGATTCGTAATTACTTCATACACATCGCCGGATGTTTTAACATCTTCCGCACCGGCATCCAACGCTAAGTTCATCAAATCATCTTCGGAAATATCGTCTTTCTTCACAATTACCATACCTTTGCTTTTGAACATGTACGATACACACCCGGCCGTTCCGATAGAACCGCCGTGGCTGGAGAAAATTTTGCGAATTTCGGAAAATGTACGGTTTTTATTATCGGTCGTGCATTCCACAATGATTGCCACCGAACCGGGCCCGTATCCTTCATACGTAATTTCTTCGTACGAAACGCCGGGCAGTTGGCCGGTACCTTTCATAATAGCACGTTTTACGTTGTCCGAAGGCATATTAGCAGCACGGGCATCATCAATAGCTTTGCGAAGGCGCGGGTTCTGGTCCGGGTTGCCGCCGCTCATTTTGGCGGCAATCGTAATTTCGCGCAAAATTTTGGTAAATACTTTGCCTTTTTTGGCATCTACGAGGGCTTTTTTATGTTTAATACCAGCCCAGTGTGAGTGTCCACCCATAGGTATACTCCTTAATAGTAAGATAATTTATTTTAGCAAATTATCAACCCCAGCAAAAGGGCAAAATAATGGTTCCAGGACAAAAAAACCCCGGGGACAACCCCCGGGGTAAAAACAACTTTGCATACTTTTAAAAGTTGCTATTCTTTCCGCCGGTAATAGAGTTACAGTAAACACTACTCCTCTTACTATTATCTACGGTATTGCAGTTTTTCGCTTCGGTCACTGATCCCGAACCGCAACAACGGTTTACCGTTATCGTTGTACTATCGTTGGAATCCGTCAATCGTAACGTCAAATGATATTGATCATCCTGTTCACTCAGAAGGCGGTTGGCTGTAATGTAACAATCAAAAGCATCGGGGCTTTTACACAAATACAACTGAAAATTTTTCCCACCGTATTTGTTCGTCTCTCCGGAAAGTTTGGGTATATCCACATCCAACTGCGACCACCGAGTAGGCCATACCCCTTGATGGAAACGATAACGCTGGGCCGATTCCCCGATAGCCGCCATCAATGTCAACGCTTCTGTAGCGCGGGAACGTTCCACCGCAGTAGTATACTGCGGCAACGCCACTGCGGCCAAAATAGCAATAATCAACACAACTACCAACAATTCAACGAGGGTAAAACCTTTTTTCATAGTATCACTCCTATTTATGTAAGGACTTCTTGTACTATAATAGTATACTAAAAAACCAAAAAAAAACCAGTCCTTTTTTTGTTTTATCAAAAGGAGAGGTTTTGCAACAAAAAATCCCCTTTCGGGGATTTTAAATGGCTCGCCCTGAAGGACTCGAACCTTCAACCTACCGGTTAACAGCCGGTCGCTCCACCATTGAGCTAAGGGCGAATAAATTGTTCTTAACTACATACATATTGTAGTAAATAAATTTTACTTTGTAAATATTTTTTTATCCTCTTGCACTACGCAAACGGAAAACCACTCATATCCCTAACCCAATTAAATAATCTTGCACCGCACCGTTATTTATTAAAATAGAATCTGTAGTAAAAATCAAACACCAAGAATTTTTATTTACTCCAACGGATAGAGCATGGGTGTACAAAAATTATATAAAATGATAAGTAGCAAGGGGGTGTTGCTATGACAGAATATAAAGATTATTACAAAATTTTAGGTGTTGGAAAAACCGCTTCGGATGCCGAAATTAAAAAAGCATTTAAAACACAAGCCCGAAAATATCATCCGGACATGCACCCGGAAAATGAAAAAGCTAAATGGACCGAAAAGTTCAAAGATTTAAACGAAGCATACACCGTTTTGTCCGATAAACAAAAACGTACGATTTACGATCAAGTAGGCCAAGAAGGATATCAAAATTATGCGCGCGGTGGCGGTGCCTCTGCAGGGGCACGCAGTTCTTCCCGCGCATCCGGTTTTGGAAGGAATCCTTATCAAAATTACCAACAATATACCTATTCCGGCAATGGCGCCCAAGGGTTTGACTTTGGCGGAGAAGGGATGGGTGGATTTAGTGATTTCTTTCAAAGCATATTCGGTGGTATGGGCGGGATGAACGGATTTGGCCAAAATTTCGGCCGTAGCAGTGCATCCGGTCAAGCCGCCGGAGATGTGGAAGCAGAACTGGCCTTAAATCTGGAAGATGCTCACCGAGGAGGAAATATGCAACTTACCCTCCCAAATGGTCGGACCGTTACTGTCAAATTACCGGCCGGTGTAAGCGAAGGAAAAAAAATAAAGCTCAAGGGGATGGGAAATCCCACGCAACGCGGAGCAGGCGATCTTTACCTCATTGTAAAAATCCGTCCACATGCACAATTTCGTTTGGAAGGGGATGACCTGTATGTCCCCGTTGTTATTATGCCTTGGACAGCTGCATTGGGCGGTACCATTTATGTACCCACGTTAGATGGTCCCGTACAAGTCAAAGTTCCTGCCGGCACCCACAACGGGAAAAAGCTCAAATTAAGCGGGAAAGGACTAAGTACCAAAGGTAGCTTATACATCACGCTCACTATCGACGTTCCGCGCACTTTGACCCGGGAACAGAAGGAACTATTCAGCAAATTAGCCCAATTGGGTTAATATGTGCCAAATTGAAAAAAGGAGACAAAATGAAAATAACATTAGGTGAAAATTTGACCACTTCCGCCATGCAGGAAGAACTATCCCCGGTGGAAACTGCTTTTGGAAACCAGCGCCAACATATGAACCCCGGTGAACTACTCACCGCCTCTTTGGGTGCATGTATGCTTACCATGGTGGGATATATGGCCGCAAAACGCGGGGATAACACACAAGGCACTACCGCGGATATTACAACAAAATTCGATGATAAACACACGCGTATTATCGCATTTGATATTGTGCTTAATTTTCCATCTTCTTTCACTTCAGAACAAAAGGATGTTTACCTACGTGCCGCGCAAACCTGTCCTGTACATAACTCTCTGCGAGAAGATATTAAATACACTATCACCGTAAAATAATTGAAAAAATTTCCCCGGTTTTAAGGCCGGGGAATTTTTGGACTCATTTTCAATACAAACCGTTTTTAAGAAACAGATTCATCAGAACCCACTGTATTTTCTTCCGCAGATGCGGAGGATACATCAACGTTCTGCTCCTCCTGCGATACCGAAATATCTTCGTTCTCTGCATCTTCTGAAGAAATTTCAGGGGAGGTCTCCTCCTCCACTTCTTGCCCATCTTCTTTCTTTTTAAAAATCCCCAAAATTCCTTTCACGCCTTTCTTCACCTGACGCGATACCACATTATTAGCTACCGTTTGCTTTACTAACGAGGTTACAGAACCCACCATACTCATACTTCCCTTAGGGTCTTGCACCGTACCGGCAATATTTACCGCCAACGGCAACATCCCGTCTACTTCGTGTTTTCCGGGGGCAGCATGTACCTTCATTTTAATAGCCCCGGAATTAAAATCGGTCGTACCATCCAAACGGAAAGACATCGTATCCGACACAAAAGTCCCTTCTTTAATAGTGGCGACTCCTTCTTCAAAATTTACCTTCGTTTCAAACTTTTCATACGATAATCGTCCCTTCGTTTTCTGCTCGCTATACGGCACCATTACTTCCATTGGCTCCCCATCCGGGCCAATTACAGTTTGAATAATCATCCGTTCGCCTTTCTCATCTTTTTGACCGCCGGTAACGGCTGATACCATTCCTTTCCCTAGCCCGTTTAATACGGAAAAAACATTTAACGAATTAAACACCTTTCCTATCACATTTAAAGAAAGGAAAAGCACTTTTGTAATTGCGTTTGCGTTGGTCAACTTATACAAATCTAAAATTTGTCCTTTTCCCATCGCAAGTTTAAGTTCCCCGTGGGCCTGGTCCAGTTTAGGGGTAATGGATTGCAAATCAGAGGCAAACTGGATATTCGTTCCATACAAATACGGAGCATCCAGTGAGCCGATCTGAATGTTTGATTTCAGGTAAATAGGAGGGCATTTCCAGGAATTTTCGGGAATCGGCTCCAAATTTGCTTCTTCCACAAATTCCGGCTCTTCTTGGGTGGAAGTTGGAACAGAGGGTAAAACAACCCGTTTCGCGAACGCTTTCAAATTGAGGTCTATACGCTGTGCAGTTTGCGCCATCGTAACCGAGGTTTGAAAAGGATTCTGATTTAAATTCCCCTCTATTTTTCCTTCCAGCGAACCTTCTTTAAAATTCATCGCTTCTCGTGCTGTTACGGAAGCAACAACATCGCTAAAACGCCCCGTAGAACGATTGAAATAACCCCCGTTTTTCCAATCCAACTTCAATTTAGCTTGTTGTGTGTCTGCCGATAAATTTCCCTCCAACCACCCTTCTAATCCCATTTCTTTATATTCTTTCGGTAACCACTTAGATATATCCGTTAGATTAAGAGCATACGTTCCATTGGCATTATACGCATTTTTTTCATACTGATATCGCCCTTCCAAAAAGACATCGCCCCCTGTTAAATGAATTGTTCCGGAGGAAAGTGTTACCGTATGTGCGGAAGGGGCAAATTTTCCGGCCGTATAAATGGAAATTTCCGGAATTTCAAACAAAGGAAGCTCAGCCCACGGACTAGCCACGGCCGAAGACAGTTTGCGGGAAAACAGCTGTGCCCAAAACGTAGGTTCCTGCCAATTTGTTACCTCCCCCTTTAAATGAACTAATGCCTTGTTATGTTTGGCAGACCAATCCATTACTTCCAAATGAGCTTTTGAAAAATCCAAATTCGCCAAATTTGCCTTCGCATGAATTCCCATCGGGATAAAAACCGTTTGATCTTCATCCTGATATCCCAGTTTTGTATTTAACGTAAAACTAAACAGTTGATCCAAACAGAAATCACGTACACTCAAATAAATGTCTTGGGCAGAGAAAATTTGTCCGCCGGCTTGGTCCTTGTACGTAAACGCGAGTTTATCAAATACAACACCTTTTAAAGTAATGCGAAAGAAAGAAGAGAAATCTTGTGAATCGGATTCTTCTTGCGTTGTATCTTGTTTGGAAGAATTCCCCATCGTTTCAAAATTAAATTTTCCATCTTTGGAACGGACAATCGTCAACTGAGCATCTTGCAACGTTAACTGCGGTATTTTAATATGGGCGTGTAATAAGTGTAACAAAGAAAAATAAAGTTGTGCCCGCGATACGGTTAAAAATTCTCCTTTTTCAAACCCACCTTCTTCCGCCACGGCAACCCCTTTTAAGTGAATTCCCGTCAAACTGGCATTTATTTTTTCCGCACGTACTTCACGTTGTATCGTTTGCTGTACTTTTTCCAATACATAATTGCGGAACCACTGTCGATTGGTTACCGTGCGCAACGTCCAATCTAATCCCAATACTAAGGTAATAACTGCTATCAACCCCCAGCTAACAATTCTTCCTATTTTTTTCATTTTGCTCCTTACTGTATTGGCAACCGCAATACGACTGTTGGTAAAGTTTTAATTCTGCAATTAATGCCCGCCGCAATTCCTCCAAGCCCCCTTTGCGCCAATTCTTTGCCAAATAGGGTTTTCCCCCTTCCATCCACACACGCCGAGCTGCCTCGTTCACTTGCGACAAGTTTTTGTAACGAGACACACCTAAAACAGAAGTAAATGCATCAAAATTATGTTTCCGCGCATAATCCGAAGCTTGTTTCAAACGCAAATAAAAACATTTGGAACAACGTTCTCCGCGCTCGGGTTCGTTTTCCAATCCTTTTACCGCTTTCTTCCATACCTCGGGTTCATAAGGCCCCTCTACAAAATTCAGTTGAAAATGAGCACAAATCCGTTTTTGTTCATCCATCCGTTTGCGGTATTCTTCCGACGGAAAAATATTAGGATTATAAAAATAGACGGTTACATCTACCTCTTCTTGCACCAATTTATGCAATACCGCACATGAACAAGGAGCACAACAAGACAATACAAGCAGCTTCATTTTTTTACACATATATATAGTGTAGCAAAATAGAACTTTTCCTTTATGAATTTATCCTTAACCACAGGAAACTATTGCAAAACCTATTTTACTTATGCTACACTAATCGGACAGCAACGCGAAATTATATTACTTTAAGCTGAAAATTTTTTTATTTAGAGGTTGTTATGGCTACCAAAAAAACAAACAAAGAAGCTTTTACCGCTGCAGAAATTAAAGAACTGAAAAAGCATTTAACCGCATTGAAAGAAGATGCTTTGTCTCGTTTGAAAAACACCAAAAATATGGACATGCCGGAAGCTGAAGTTGGGGATGATATTGATAATGCCAGCAAAAGCTTGGATAAAGAAATTCTTTTCGAGCTCTCCAGCAATGCCCACAAAACAATTGACCAAATCGAAGCGGCTTTGCGCAAAATCGATAAAGGGATTTACGGTATTTGTGAATATTGCCGAAAACCTATCGCCAAAAAACGAATGAAAGCATTACCCTTTGCGCGCTATTGTGTTAATTGTCAACACACAAACGAAGGTCACGGGAATTAATTACTTTGTTACTGATTTTAAACCTCTCCCATATTTAGGGAGAGGTTTTTAAATTAAGAGATAAGTTTAACAGCTTCTTCTCGGCTGGAAACAGCCCCTTCCCATTGTGCACGTCGCACCCTGTTTAACGCCCCGGAAATACGGCGGCCCAATAAGCCCAACGATTGAAGCTCTCTGCCATGAATAAAGCACGGCTCTAACGCCGCAGGGGGCAAATCCGGACACATATATCTAACAAGCGTATTTTGATAGGCAGAAATAGGAGCCAACGGCGATTTTTTTTCTTGCATCAAACGCCAAGCCGCATGTATTTCATGAGATAAATGTTTGGGAAGACGCAATGTTTTTAAGAAATCATCCCCTTTTTCTCCCAACGATAAAACCAAGATACCTAAACGCAGGTCAGCATCATTGGTTTTTCCCAAAGCAGGATGATAACGCAAGGCAGGCCATGCAAATTTTAATAAGTCGTACGTTTCCAGCAGCACAAAAATTTCTCGGATATTCGGCTCTTCCAATATTTTGATTAGCTCGTGCGAAAAGCGATCTCTCGATATTAACAAGGGGTATTCTTCCTGTACTGCGTTTTTTAGCAACTGCTCCGTTTTAGGTGCCAATCGCCACCCAAAACGACCCGCAAAACGTACCGCCCGAAACATACGGGTTGGGTCGTCTAAAAAGCTCTTTTCGTGCAGAATGCGGATCCACCCTTTGTCAATATCTTTTTTAGCACCGTACGGATCATAACTTTTTCCGAATGAATTCGGTAAAATAGACAAAGCCCAAGCATTTACCGTAAAATCCCGGCGAAATAAATCTTGCTTTAAATCCGTCGTAAAAGACACTTGCGGCAACGCTCCCGGATAAGGATATATTTCACTTCGAAGCCGTGCTAAATCCAACTTAAATTCATTATCCAAATCGACCCGGAATGTACCAAAGGAAGAAAATTTATGTTTTTCTCCCCCCCAAATTCTTACACAAAATCCTGCAACGGATTCCTGATTCCCATTGAAAATCAAATCGAGGTCTTCCGTTGTTTTACCAAGGTAAAAATCACGTACGCCTCCGCCGACTACCCAAGCATTTAAACCCAGTTTGTTCGCGTACGCTCCAACAGCACCTAACATCTCTCCTAATGAAGATGGGATAAAATCTTTCATGCAATTTTTGGCAATTCTGCCCCCTCCTGACTCATCATATCTTTAAAATTAAGCAATAATGTGCTTTTTAAGCCGCTCTTGAGTACTTTACTGGCGGCGACTGCATAATCGTTTGCAGTAGGATGAGAGGACAAGACAGGAACATACAACGGGAAATGATGCTCGCGTGCGTAAGATGGTTTCAAACGGACAATCGAAAACCCTTGCGCCGCACAAGATGCTGCAACTACTTCTGACTCGGCCGCCATTTCTTCCAAATGGTGCAGCCGTTCTTGCAACTCATCTAATCCAAACACTAAAATAGGAGGATAATCCATTTCGAGCTGCTTTAATAAGGTATTTTTGATGATTTGATAATCACGTTCCATTCGTTTGCGCAAGGATGCTTGTTTGGTTTGCGTATCTTTTGCAAACACAAAAATGAGCAACTCGGCCGACGAATCAAAATAGATCAGTTCTCCGTTGTGATGAAAATAGGTACCGCACTGCGGGCAACGCACCAAATTCAGCTCGCCTCCCAGCGCCGCATCTTTCAAATCCGGGTCTTGGTCCGCGCGGACCAACGACCAATACTCCACATCAAATGGCTCGCATGCGTTAGGGCAGCAAGCCGGTGCCTCATTGCAAATTGATTTCATACGTATATAGTTATAGCAAAAAAAGATTAGTTTTGCTATCCTTTTTTATTTTTCCGTCGTTCGTTAAAAATTCAAAAAATATCTTTTAAAAATATTTGAAAGAAATTCCAAATAAGATAATCTTAAATGATTAGATTTTTGTGTAGAGAGAATGATTGCGCTACAAAAGATATGCCCCGCATGGGATTTGAACCCGTATCCCTGGTTCCGAAGACCAGTACTCTATCCAGTTGAGCTAACGGGGCATATTTTTATTTTACCAAATTTCTTGGTTTAACATCGAACTCCGTTTACCACGGGTGATATTTCCCGCGCGGGCCATAAACGGAAGGGCGAGGATGATGACGAGGAGCTGGCTTATGTGCAATATGAACAGGCCGAATCGAGTGGGCCACCACTACCGCATCCACCTCCGGGAACATATATCCTGCCCGTACTGTACCATCCGGACTAATGGTAGCCATACAACCGCTCAAGGCGAACGTTCCCATTAATACTGCTACCCATGTAAAATGTTTCATAAACACACCTCCTTTGTAAGGGTATAACACATAAAAGAAGTGTTTTATTGCATATCTCCTTTAAATGAGAAAACGACCCCCGGGCCCGCAAAGGCCTGGGATTTTTTTGCCTCCGCTGGGCAAATTGATATAATAAAACTATGGCACATATTGATTGGAAAGAGACCTACAAAAAAACAAAAGAGTTTCTCCGCCACACATTTAAAAAATATGTGGTATTCTTGTTGCATCTAACCCCGCACCAAAACGTCGCGCAAATCATCCTAATGTACATGGTGGTGGGATTTATCGTCCTTTCGCTTCCGTTCATGACGCGCGGACATGTAACCTTGTTGGATAATTTATTTACTTCCGCAGCCGCTGTTTCTACGGCCGGATTAGCCACGGTAAATTTTGCCGATTCTTACACATTACTTGGCAAAATAGTAATTCTCATCCTCATTCAAATCGGCGGGGTGGGTTACATGACGTTTACTTCTTTCCTTTTCTTATCTTTGGCAAAAAAGCACCGCTTACGCAAAAGCCAAACAGAGGCCCTGTCGGCCGAAGTAAAATTGCCCAACACTCTTCAATTATCGGATTTTCTCTGGGCGGCTGTCGTGTTTACATGCATCGCGGAAAGCATCGGAGCCGTTTTCTTTTTCAACTATTTTCGCCATCATGACTTCGGAATTTTTCAGGCCTTATGGTATAGTATTTTCCATAGTATCTCTTCTTTCTGTACCGCCGGATATTCCTTGTGGAACGATAGCTTAATAGGATTTGCCGATAGTAAAACCATGAATACGGTTGTATCTTGTTTATCGCTGGCGGGAGCTATGGGTTTTATCGTTGCTGCGGATATATTCAATTTTATTCGTCGAAAAACAAAGGAAATTTCTTTCACCACAAAAACCATTGTGATTACCACCATTATTCTTGTGGCCTTTGGAACTTTCACACTATTTGTGACGTCTCCGGGACTTTCCTTGGGGGAATCGTTCTTTCAATCCGTCGCCGCAATTACTACTACCGGCTTTTATTCGGTAGATATTGCCTCCTTATCCTCCTGTTCGTTACTAATTCTAATTTTGATGATGTGTATCGGAGGATCTCCTTCCGGAACGGCAGGTGGATTCAAAACAACGGCCTTTACCAGCGTTCTTGCGCTTATTTACAATCGTTTGCGCATGAACCCTCACGTTGAATTTTTAGGAAAACGTATTTCCATGATGCGCTTGTATGAGGCCACTTCTTCTGTTCTCCTCTACACGGTATTTTTATTCATCAGTGTCTTCTTGCTCAGCTGGACGGAAAAATTATCGTTTTTGAATCTGGTGTTTGAATCTGCCGCGGCCTTAAGTACCTCTGGGCTTTCCACCGGAATTACCGCTCAACTTACTTGGATGGGGAAATTAATCATCATTGCTACTATGATCATCGGACGTATTGGCGTCGTCACTTTTGGTATGGCATTACTCGCCCACGATGATGAAGATGACGACAAAGACAACAAACCGGTTCTCCCCACGGATATTGCCGTATAATCGGAAACTATATGAAATTTTATTTGATTAGTTTAGGATGCCCGAAAAATCTGACCAACAGCGAAGAATTCTCTGCCCGCTTGCTTGCAAAAGGGCATCAAATGGTTTTTGATCCCGACAAAGCGGATGAAATCATTATCAACACCTGCGGGTTTATTGCATCAGCCGTTAAAGAAGCCAAAGAAGAAATTCGCTATGCTTTGGAATTAAAACGAAAAGGAATTATTAAAAAAGTAGCCGTTACGGGTTGTTTGGTGGAACGTTTCAAAGAACAAGTTACCAAAGAATTCCCGGAAATTGATACTCTCTTTTCTATTGCCGAACAAGATAATATAGAAACCGTACTTCGTCATAAGGGATCTGTATTGTCGCCGCTGCCCAAAAATCTTTATCTTCCCCCGTATAAAATGAGTTTGACGGCCTCGCATACCGCTTACCTAAAAGTAGCGGACGGTTGCAACAATCGTTGCGCCTATTGCACCATTCCATTCATCCGCGGTTCCTACCGTTCCAAACCCATGGAAGACGTAGTACGGGAAGCGCAACTGATGATTGATCACGGTGTCAAAGAAATTTCGTTAATCGCTCAAGATACTACTTCCTACGGGATGGATTTGTATGGCAAACCCTCGTTACTTCCATTATTAGAAAAATTACTGAAGTTAAAAAAACTGGGGCGATTACGCATCATGTACGCTTATCCGCACCGCGTAACCAAAGAACTGGCACGCCTCATAGCCAGCACCGATAAGATTTTTCACTATTTGGACATTCCCTTACAGCATATTGCCGATCCTGTGCTTCAACGAATGAATCGCCACTGCAACGCAGCCCAAATCCGACATACTCTCGATATGCTCAAAATAGAAATCCCCGATATTTCTTTGCGCACTAATTTTATTGTAGGTTTTCCGCAGGAAACTAAAAAAGATTTCAATGAACTCAAAAAATTTGTACGGGAGTACGAATTTGACAATATGGGCGTATTTGAATATTTCCGGGAAAAAGGCACTGCCGCCTATTCCATGAAACAAGTTCCGGCAGCCGTCAAACATGAACGTGCGGCTGAGTTAGAGGAAATACAAAGCCGCGTAATTGATAAAATCAACAAACGCTTATTAGGAACCACTGTAGAGGTAATTGCAGATGGCCCCGATTTCGGGCGCACTTACAAAGATGCCCCCGATATTGATGGAAAAGTATCTTTTACAGATGTCGTTCCAACCGGCAGCGTTTTCCAAGCCCGAATCGTCGCTGCACAAGGATATGAACGGGAAGTGGAACCGCTTACCCGTAAATTATAATTGCGTTGCCAGAGAAGAAATAACCCCGTACAACCATCCTATTTGCAGCGGCTCCAACAGTTCTACGGAAGAAGCAAAATCTTTTTCAAATAATCGAGTTTGCAATTCATTAATCAACGCAGGATCATCAATCCCCAAACTCATTTCACGGTTAATATACAAGCTCATCTTATCCACATTGGCCGAACCGATTACCGCCCAATCATCAAACAACGCTGCTTTCACATGCGTCATTCCTTTGTAAAGGAAAACACGTACCCCGTTTTTAATTAGTTTGTTAGCAATGTAGCGGTTGTTTTTGTCCATAATCGGTATATTGTTATTGTCCGGGAAAATAACCCGCACATCTACCCCCCTTCCACGGGCCTCTATTAGTTCCTTAATAATGCGGTCATCCGAAAAATAAGGATTTTCCATATAGATACGTTTTTGTGCACGGCGCATCGCTTCGCGCTGGGCTTTAAAAATTTCTGCATCATTGGGTTTGGTATACATTAAGCGCACATTTACCATATCCGGAGTTTCACGGTTTATCGGTCTTTTACGACGGCTAAACAATTTGCGGTATCCGGCCGCATAATCCCCGCCCCATCCGGTAAACGACCAATTCTCATAATAATTCTTTACCAGTTTTCCTACCACAGGTCCTTCCAAAGATACCATCATATCATGCCAAATATAACGGTATTCCTGACCGATATTCATTCCCCCCGTATAAGCCAAACGCCGATCCACCAATATTACTTTTCCATGGTCAAACGTACCCCACGGATTTAAATGGGTCCGCACTTTTACAGGTGATTTTTTACGTAAATAAGAGGTAATCGTACGTGGCTGTACGAATCCTTCTTCCGGCCGCAGTTCGGGTTCTTTATCGGAAGTCCAAACTACATTCAATTCATCTAGCACCACCCGAACATCAATTCCTTCCGCAGCGCGTTTCTTCATTAAATCGGCAATTGTTAAACCATAGGGATCCGCCCGAAAAATATAAAGCTGCGCAAAAATACTATCCCGTGCTTGTTGCATGGCCAACATCAACTGCGGAAAATATTCTGCCCCGTCAATCAGTAATTTTACCCTCCCCTTGTATACCTGGCGGCTGATGTTTTTATTCAACCATTCATTGAATGATTTCAAATCAAAACCACCAGATTCTAAAGCAAGCGGAGGAATTGTTTTTAAATCCCGCAAACTGGGAGGGAAAAAAGTGTAAAGGGTGGAAGCGGTATATGCTTCAAACCGATGAAGGGATGTCAGCGGTGCTTTGATAATTCCCCATAAATGGCTTTTTACCAAAAAAGAGTAAATAAAAGAGGCTGAATATCCCAAGGAAGACATTTCCATTTTGGCTTTATAAACATTGGGAAGTTGCAATTGAATGGCCTGTTTATTCTCCATATCAATATACAAATAAGGAGTTTGCGGAATACCTTGTAAAGGCAGCAAAAAATGGGTCCCGGTATGGTTGGATTTCAAAAGATGTTTTTTTAATTCCTCTTGTACCAATTGAACGAACGTAGCAGCTTCAATACGCCCGATTACTTCCACCCCTTGCGGAATATCTTTTAACGGGACTAAAGAAGGATCGCCTTGAGAATCCCTAAATAAAAATAAATCATAATTTTGAATAAACAGCAAAATACCCCTATTGGGCTCTTCCGGCACAAGCGGCAAGAGAACCTGACGAATAATTTCCTCAATATTTTCTTCTAAAAAATATACCGGTTGTGTGGAGGTTGAAGGGAACAACTCCCATTCTTTTTTGATAGAAAGTTTAGCCAACGTTTCATTCCCGGCCTGAACGGTTTTATCTAAATTGGCTATTAAGTAAACAGGTTTATGCCCTTGCAAAAATTTAAGCGACAGTGTATTTTTGAAAAGAAATGCTTCCGCCGGAATCTGCGGGGCGTGTCCCATTTGCAAAATGGTTTCCTGCTGGGCTGTCGTATGTGCACATCCACCTAAAAACAAGAGGCCCAACACCCCAATATAATACCCTTTCTTCTTCATAGAGGTATTTTAGCAAAATCTATTCTGATACAGGCGGGAAGTTTGGCAATAAATTTGCTAATATATGGATATGCAGAAAACTATTAAAATCGGCAAGTACTCTCTATCTAACAACCGCCCGTTGGCATTTATGGCGGGCACGTGTGTCATTGAAAGCGAAAAACACTATTTGGACACAGCTCAACAGCTTAAAAACATCTTGGCACGCACCCATCACCCATTTATCTTAAAGGCATCCTTTGACAAGGCCAACCGCACTTCCGTTCATGCATATCGCGGGCCTGGGTTAGCGGCGGGATTGGCAATTTTGGCGAAAGCAAAAGCCCTGACGGGTTTACCGGTTGTGGTAGATGTACATGAACCTTGGCAAGCGGAAGAAGCCGCCCAAGTGGCAGATATCTTGCAGATTCCGGCTTTTTTGTGTCGGCAAACAGATTTAGTGTTGGCTTGTGCAGATACCGGTAAAGCCATTAACGTGAAAAAAGGGCAATTTTTGGCCCCGTCTTCCATGGAACAAGTCATCAAAAAAATAGAATCGCGCGGTAATTACAAAATCTTATTAACTGAACGCGGTGCCAGTTTCGGTTACGGGGATTTGGTGGTAGATATGCGCTCTCTTGAGATTATGAAGCAATTTGGTTATCCGGTCATTTTTGATGCTACTCACTCCGTTCAAAAGCCAGGGGCCCTGGGCAGTGCAACAGGAGGGAATCGTCTATTGGCACCCGTCCTGGCAAAAGCTGCCGTCGCGTTGGGAATTGCCGGGGTATTTTTTGAGGCACATCCCAATCCGGATAAGGCATTATCGGACGGCCCCAATTCCTTGGATTTCAAATTAACTGCCACCATGGTCAAACAATTATGCGCGATTGACAAAGTAGTAAAAAATTTCAAATAGGATACTTTATGAAAAAAACAAACTTTTCCCCTGCGCAAGTAAAACGCATCGCACGACATGTACTGGACATAGAAACAGATGCTCTTAAATTGAGTCATAAAAGTGTTGATGACCAGTTTTTAAAAGCGGTAAAAGCAATTGCAGCTTGTAAAGGACGTGTCGTCGTACTCGGTATCGGGAAAAGTGGTATTATCGGACGAAAAATTTCTGCCACATTAGCTTCTACCGGCACTCCTTCTTTTTTCGTTCATCCGGTAGAGGCATTGCACGGAGATTTGGGAATGATTACTCCGGGAGATATCATTATTGCTATTTCTTTTTCCGGGCAAACGGAAGAAATCAATAAAATTTTACCTTCTTTAGAACGCCGCAAACTCACTATTATATCTATCACCGGACACCGACATTCTAAGTTGGCATTGATGTCCGATATTGCCGTTACCGTCCACATCGAACGGGAAGCATGCCCATATAATTTAGCTCCTACCGCTTCTACCACTGCCACTTTGGCCGTGGGAGATGCTTTGGCCGTTTGCTTAATGGAAATTAAGCATTTTGAGAAAAAAGATTTTGCCACTTTTCATCCGGGTGGTTCCTTGGGCAAATTACTCACGCAATCCGTGAAAGATCTAATGCGTAAAGGAAAAAATAATCCTACTGTTACCGCCAAAGAAACAGTACAAGATGCTTTGTTTGTGATGACAAAAACCGGAGCCGTTGGCGCCACAAGTGTCGTGGATAAAAACGGAAAGCTCCTCGGTTACTTTACGGACGGAGATTTACGACGTATTTTACAAAAAGACGGTACCAATGTTTTAAGTAAAAAGATTACGGAAGTAATGACTAAAAACCCGTATCATCTGTTGGACACATTACCGGCAATTGAAGCTGCAAAAATGATTCACCGTACACACGTAGATAATTTACCCGTATTGGATAAAACAGGCAAAGTAGTTGGTATTATTGATGAAAAAGATTTAATTGAGTTTTTAGCATTGCTTGATAAGAAATAAAATGAAACTACTTTTATCTTTCTTTTCTCTTGTGTTGTTGGTTGCTTGTGGGAGCGCGGACGATGTACAAAAGGACGAAGAACACGAGCAGCTGGCTACAGAAGTTTCTATTTTTGCTTCCAAAGACAACCAAAAAGAGTGGATATTATTGGCCGATACCGTCAATTTTGCGGATGCACAAAATGCCACGCTGTCGCGTCCGTCATTATTATTAAAACAGGATGGGAAAGACAGTGCCAGTATCACCGGTAAAATCGGCTCTTTTGATTATTTAAAAAGATTGGTAAAAATTGAAGGAAATGCCGTTATTAAATCTTTTACCGACCGCCTAACGATTAAAACAAACCGTTTTTTTTATAATATTGATACCGATACTATTTGGTCCGACGGAAAAACACTGATTACACGGGATGGAGCCAGTATTACCGCAGATAAAGGGGTAGAAACGAACTCTAAATTAACTAAAATCGAATTCCGGAAACAAACTACCCGTGTTCCTTCTTCCGTCAAAGACATTACAAAAAAATAATCTATGCGCTATTATTTGCCTTTCATTTTTGTTGCCTTCCTGCTTGGGGCCTGTACCAAAACCGTACAAGTCCACGATAAACAGGTACAAACAGCTCCTGTGAAAAGTCGTATTAAACAAGTGAAACAATCCCTGCAAGATAAAAAAACAACCAACAAAGAACTCCCTTCTCTCCTGGGAGGAGTCGTCAAAAGCGATCAGTGGGTCGTTTACAAAGACAAACAACAAGAAGAATTTTCCGGAAATGTCTTTTATGACAATGGCATCTACTCTTTCAAAGCGGATTATGCCCTATCCGAACGCGCTCTCCACCGCATTACCGCCAAGGGAAATGTATACCTCAAACAAAAAGAAAAAGACGTCTCTTATGAAGCCAACGCAGATTGGGCTCGTTTCAATTACAAAACACAACAAGGCACAATGAATACCACCCGCAAGGGACATTCCCTTAAACTTATTTACACAGACGAAAACAATATCCCTATTATAGCCACCGCACAAAAAGCTACGTTTGACATCAGCGCACAGATATTTACATTGGAAGGGAGTGTTCGCATAGAACGTACCTCGGACAAGGGTGTGCAAAGCATGGCGGCCGACAAAATTACAATTAAAAAATTAGAAGATTTTGCCCTGCTAGAGGGAAATGCCATTTTGTCCGATGGAGAACACACGTTAGAAGCCCAAACGATTCTGTACGACGGCGCTCATAATACTTCTTCCGCATACGGAGATCGCCCCCTTCTCCACGGTACCACACCTCAGGGAACATTTGCTATAATAGCCGATAGGGTATCCTCCGACGCGGAAGGAAACCAAATTAATGCGGAAGGGAATTTGCAAGGGTGGTTCGTATCTCCGGAAGTAAATAAAATCGATTTTTCCAAATTTAACCAAGGAATTCATTATGGAACTGCGCAGTGAAAAAATTGTAAAAGTATACAAAGACCGAATGGTTGTCAAAGGGGTAGATATCCACGTAAAATCCGGCGAAATCGTGGGACTCCTCGGGCCCAACGGTGCCGGGAAAACAACTTCTTTTTACATGATGGTTGGATTTATACGGCCTACGCAGGGACATGTCTTTATAGACGGAAATGATGTTACAAATTTGCCGATGTATGAACGTGCACGCCACGGGCTGGGTTATTTGGCCCAAGAACCTACTATTTTTAAAGGGTTAACTGTCGAAGAAAATTTGTTGGCTGTACTGGAACGAATTTTAGATGATAAAAAGGAACAAAAACAACGTGTTGATAATCTGTTAGAAGAATTCGGATTAACAAAACTTGCCAAACAAAAAGCATGGACTCTTTCCGGCGGAGAAAAACGGCGGATGGAAATTGCCCGTTGTATGATTAGTAACCCGCAAATTATCCTATTAGACGAACCTTTTGTCGGGATTGATCCGATTACCGTGGCCGACCTACGCAAGATGATTTTTAAACTAAAAGACAAGGGCTTAGGAGTATTGATTACGGACCATAACGTCCGCGAAACATTGCCGTTAACAGAAAGAGCTTATCTCATTTATGATGGGAAAATATTGGTAGAAGGGGATCAAAATACGCTTCTCAACGATCCCAACGCCCGTAAATTGTACTTAGGGGAAGATTTCAAAATGTAATCTCAAAAAACCCTCCTTTCAAAGGAGGGTTTTTTACTTCACGTAAGGATGAATCTCTTTATAAATTTTATCTGCTACAAGTTTGTACCCTTCGCTATTGGGATGAACATGATCAGATTTCAGATGACGTTTATTTAAAATCCCTTGTAAAATAGCTGGCACAAAAATCACATTTTTTTCTTTGGCTAATTTCCGATACGCCCGGGTATAATATGTCATTCCAGGTCCCCCAATATCAACAATTACCGCAATGGCTCCGGCCTCTTGCACTTGCTCCACTATTTCCGCCACTGCTGCCACCGCCGCGATGCTGCTGCGTTGTTGTATAAAATCATTTCCACCAAACTCAATTAATACCATATACGGTTTGTGGGCCAAAACATCCGATAATCGTTTCCCTGCTTCTACCGCCAACTCACCCGATACACCTAAATTCACAACAGGGCGTCCTAGCTGCTGCGCCAGATAATCCGGATAGGAGTTTCCTTTGGGGGCTCCATAACCTGCCGTTAAACTGTCCCCAAATGCCACAATCGCAAGATTTGAATTTGGGAAATTTTTAATCTTCTTCTTATTTCCAAACATAAAAAAGAGAAAAACCCCCGCTAAAACAACTAGTAACCATTTTTTCATACGATTATTTTAGCAAAAAACAATTCCGGTATTATACAATAGTAGTGTATAGAAAGAGAGATATCACCTATGGAAAATATTTTAGTAGTCGGTGGTGCCGGATATATCGGTTCCCACGTTGTGAAAATGCTAGCACAACAAGGGTATCAACCTATTGTATTTGATAATTTATCAAAAGGGCATCTGGCAGCCGTCAAAGGGTATCCTTTTGAAAAAGGAGATTTGGGAGATAAAACACACCTCAGTAAAATTTTTCAAAAATATTCCATAAAAGCCGTCATGCATTTTGCGGCATTCATCGAAGTGGAAGAAAGCATAGAGGACCCATCTAAGTATTACCATAACAATGTCTCCCGTGTACTTAATTTATTGGATGCAATGGTAGAGAACAACATTCCCTATTTCGTTTTTTCTTCAACAGCGGCCACTTTCGGAAATTTCAAACAAGAGAAAATAGATGAAACCCACTTACAACTTCCCATTAACCCCTATGGTAACTCTAAATTAATGGTCGAGAAAATATTACAAGATTTCGACAAAGCGTACGGTTTAAAATCGATGGTGTTACGTTATTTTAATGCCAGCGGTGCTGACGATAGCGGCCAAATCGGGGAATCTCACACCCCGGAAACACATCTCATCCCACGCATCTTACAAACTGCGGCGGGTAAGCTGCCCTCTATCAAAATTTTTGGTACAGATTATCCTACGCCCGATGGTACTTGTATCCGTGATTACATCCATGTCAACGATTTAGCCAGTGCCCATATTCTGGCTTTGGAAAAACTAGTCCAAACGCATCAAAGCGATCAATTCAATTTGGGCAGTGGCATCGGTTACTCCGTAGCACAGCTAATCAAAGTAGCCAAAGAAATCACAGGAATCGATTTTAAAGTAGAAATCACTCCGCGCAGAAAAGGAGACCCCGCTGTTTTAGTGGCGGATAGTACAAAAGCCCGTGATTCTTTAAATTGGGCGCCTAAATATAATTTAGATCGCATCCTGGAAACGGCTTGGAATTGGGAAAAAAATAGAAAATACTAACCTCTCTAATTTGCAAAAATTTTCCACAATTGAATATAAATATAGAACAAAAAGAAAAATATATATTTTTAAAAATGCTTATTTTTTAAATATTTTTAAAAATAACTTGACTTTATTGTTTCAAAATTATAGAACATTATATAGAACAAAAAGAAAAGTCACAAGGAGAATCAATGAAAGCTTTACACCAAAAACAAATTGAATTATTGGAAATTTTAAAAGTCAATATATCCGATCCGCTTACAATGGAAGAACTTGCCGAAAGGTTAAACGTTAGCGCAAAAAGCGTTGTCTTCCACCATATTAAACAATTGGAAAAAAAAGGATTCCTTAAACGCAATCCCGCTAATCCGCGTGACTATATTATCTTAAAAGATCCGGAACGCAATGTTGTTTACTTAAAAATGTACGGTATGGCAAAATGTGGGCCGGAAGGAACAATTTTAGATGGAATGCCCACCCGTATCATCCCCGTGGATCCGAGTATGATCTACTTTCCGGCCAGCAAAGGTTTTATGGTTGAAGCAAAGGGAGATTCCATGCAAACGCTGATTGCTCCCCATGATTGGCTGATTGTGGAACAAAGCCATCAACCCAAAAATAAAGATGTCGTCGTATGCGTCAATGAGGGAGAAGTAATGGTAAAACGATTTACACAAGACGGGGAAAATGTGATTTTACAATCGGTCAATCCCGCTTACACTCCCATCGTAGCGGATAAAGATTCTTTTCATGTGGAAGGTATTGTGCGCAGTATTATTAAGCGTTACATCAACAACTAACATCTTTTTCCTGCCGCCCTCGCGGAAGCCGAAACCCGGGGCGATTAGTCGTAACCTCAACGGGGGCTGCCATCGCAGCCCCCGTTGTTTACGCGCACCTTCATCAAAATGCTTTCGGACAATTGAGAATTTATAAAGTTTTTTCCGTAAACCCTCTTATTTTACTTCTAATACAGACCGGCCATCCTTCTGCGGCGCATACGGATCCAACGTGTTTTTACCGTCTATAACATACAAGAATTTATAAGAGCCCGGCGCAATTGCCAACGTGATCTCCCAAAAATCACCATTCTTTTTAAGCTCTTTGGGTTTGGACATAGTAAATCCACTCACTACGGCTACTTTTTCCCCTCCCCCAAACCAACGAAATGTTACCTGACGATATTTGCCTTTCCCCTGTGCAATCAAAATGCTTTGTTTTTGTTCCTTTTCGGAAGTGGACGATTCCGTTTCTTGCGGTCTCAATAAGTCCGCTACCGACATTTCCGCCGTAGCTATTTCTTCTGCAGGAATGGCAGCAGGGGACTTCTCCGGTTCTTCCACCGTAACCACGGATAAAGATTCCGGTTCCTGTGTTGGGGCTCCCGCCACTTCTTCGGTCAAAACAGGACGATCGGCCGCTTGCGCAGTTCGAGCCGATTCAAAAAGCCGACCCGAAAAGTGTTTGTAAATAAAAAAGCCAAACACACACAAGAAAACAACGTCCAATACAATTAAAAAAAGCCACAGGTCTTTGTTACCTGCGGGACGCGTTTCCAATTCCTGCTCTTCGTTTTCGAAATTTTGATTGTTTGCCATAAGAACCTTTTAAAAGCGGGCGAAGGGAATCGAACCCTCGTCTAAAGCTTGGGAAGCTTCCATTCTACCATTGAACCACGCCCGCATAAATTAATGACACTTCATTGTAGCAAAATTTTTAATACCACACAATTATTTCAAATCACCTAATTGGACATTCATAAATAGGTCCAAAAACCTAGGCCTTTTTGCCCTTGAAAAATAGTAAAACTCTATTAATACTATAATCGTAAGCAATTCATTAGGGAGGAAAACATGAAAAAAACATTAATATTTGCGCTATGCAGTTTGTTACTTACCACCGGGACCTATGCAACAGCTGCCAGACCCGGTGCCAGTGTCGCTGATCTTGCAAAAGCAGCAGGAGCAAGCGCTGAAAATGCAAAACAAGAGGCTAATCGGGATGTCTTGACCCGCAGTGATGAGAATCCCCGCATCTTGGCATTATTCGGGAGACAATTCCGATTGCAAGAAACACATGTATACGAACGACATTCCGAGAATTTCTACGCACATTCTCCCGAGATGAACATTTTTATATCTAAATGGAAGATGTATGATTGTGATTTTCGGCTATATCACGTCATGGAGGAACACGATAAGCAGGGAATCCCTATGAAATGGACAACGAAAGATCTAAAAAATGGCTATTTAATCGGAGAGAATACCAACACAGGGAATCATATGATTTATCGTTTCATTCAGGACAATAACTCCTGTGTCGAATTGGCGTTAACTGTTTCTCCTGAAGCGGGAATTCATACTGACAAATTGTATCAAGCAATACGTTATACACCCAAAAAGACAATTACTAAGAATTTTGTGAAAGGAAATAACAGATTCATGCTGGAGGAGGATTCTACTCAAGAATTCTTAACCCGCAGTGAGGAGGATCCCCGCATCTTGGCATTATTCGGGGGAGAATTCCGATTGCAAGAAACGCATGAATACAAACGACATTCCGAGAATTTCTACGCACATTCGCCCGAAATGAACATCCGTATATCCAAATGGAAGATGTATGATTGTGATTTTCGGCCACACTACGTCCTGGAGGAACAAAAGAAGAAGGGAAATCCTTTGGAAGTAATACACCTTGATAGGACAGGCGAAGACGTATTCTTTGTTGGACATGATACCAACACCGGGAATGATATGATTTATCGTTTCATTCAGGACAATAACTCCTGTGTCGAATTGGCGTTAACTGTTTCTCCTGAAACGCAAATTCCTGTTTCAACATCGTATACAGCAATACGTCATACACCCAAAAAGACAATCACTAAGAATTTTGTGAAAGGAAATAGCAGATTCGGAGAGGAAACTTATTAAAAACACCTAATACACGCAATGCGTCGGTCTATTTTCCGAGGGCCGACGCATTTATTTTTTTGATAAATGCTAAAGCTTCCGCACGAGTCGTAATTTTACTTTCCACCTGCGCTTCCGACACAGTTTCTAAAATTTTTCCCACTTTCGGTCCGGGTAAAATATGACATTCGCGCATGACATCCTCTCCGGTAATTAACCGCGTGGGACGGACCTTTTGCGGTTGGTCAAAATATTTGTTAAGTAAAACGGAAAGAACCTGCAAATGGCGTAATGTTTTACCGACATTTTCCTCCCGCTTGGCTTGCGTAATCGTCATCAAACGATCCGCTGCGTGAGGCAAAATTTGATTTAATTGTTCATCAGAAATATAGCTTGTGTAGTCGGCCCAACACAATAAAAGCATCGGAATCCCCGCTTCTTGCAAATCGCGGAAGAAATGATAGACCCCCCGATCCGTCAATACGTTGTTACTGGCTAGATTGGAGGGGCGCAAATGCTCCCCAATCATTGCACAAATCATACGAATATCTACCCCGCTATAGTGCAATCGTTGCAAAATAACACGCGCCATCTGAGCCCCTTTTTGCTCATGATAGAAAAAGCGAAGCCGATCACCCTGCACTTTTGCCGTTATGGGCTTAGCTACATCGTGTAACAATGCAGCCATTTTATACAATGCTTTGTTTTGTACAAACGGAATCAGTTTTCCGCAATATTTTGGAAAAGCTTCTTCCAAATGATCCAACAAGTATTCCATTCGCCGTAGTACTTGTAACGTGTGTTTTAAAACCCCTCCCGTCCCATAATATACTTCCGCACAGGTACGCTGGGCTTCCAATTCCGGGAAAATAGAAGTCAACAAACCACATTCATCCATCCTACTTATCATTTCATAACCGTGGGAGGTATTAAGCAAACAGTCCAACTCCTCTTTTATCCGTTCTCCCGCAGAATGTACAATCAGAGCGTGATCTTTTTTAATCTGTTCCACTGTATCCGGTACAATGGTAAAATTCAATTCTGCAGCCAGACGAAATGCCCGCAACATACGAAGTGGATCATCCTGAAAATGCGTACTTCCGTTCAGACGAATCAAATGGTAACGCAAATCTTGTACACCATTTGTTTCATCTACAATCAAATCTTCTTGTAGATTTTTCAACCAAAGATGAGCGGTTGTGTTTTGTCGCGGAGAAATTTGAATTTCAGGCCGAGAAACAACCGGATACGCCAAAGCATTAAACGAAAAATCACGACGGCACAAATCTTCTTTTAAATTCGCGCCCTGGTAGGCAGTTAAATCAATTTGGATTTTTTCCTGATGGGTAACCAACCGCCAAACACCCAACTCCGGGTCTACCTCAAATACGGCAGCATGCAAACGACGTGCAAGCTCTTTTGCCGCCTCTTTTACCTCATTTGCAGGAAGTGTAATATCTATATCGGAAGACGGATTGCCCAACAAACTATTACGAACGATTCCTCCCACATAGTGGGCATGGGGAATCACCTCCGCCAAAACATCTTCCAACTTAGGCAACGGAATCCTCCGCAGCGGGTTGTACCGTACGAGCTGCTAATTTAGCAACGGCATCTTCGCGAAGTTTGCGTTTGAGTACTTTTTTAAGCGCGTTTTTAGGTAAAGCATCAACAAATTCAAAATCACGAGGACGTTTATAATTATCCAAGTGTAATTTTAAAAATTTTCTAAACTCGGCATCCGATACTTCAGCGCCTTCCTTCTTAACGGCATAGAGTTTGATAAACTCCCCGCCTCTTCCGTCGGGCACCCCGACAATGGCACATTCTTCAATCGCAGGATGTTCACAAATAACAGCTTCTACTTGGGCAGAAAATACTTTTAATCCTTTAATAATGATCATGTCTTTCTTTCGGTCTTTGATGAAAATAAATCCGTCATCATCAATCTCTACGATATCGCCCGTCCTAAACCATCCATCCTCGGTAAAAGCATCTTTGGTGGCTTTTTCATTGCCCCAGTAACCTTTAAATAAGTTAGGTCCTTTGACACATAACTCCCCTTCGTGATTACGCGGGACTTCATTACCTTCATCATCCACAACACGGGTGCTTACGGCCGGAATGGCCGGCCCTACAGATTTAATTTTTTGAAGTTCTTCTGTATTTACACTTACAACCGGGCTGGTTTCCGTCAAACCGTACCCTTCCAATATTGGCACACCGATTTTTTCTTCAAAACGGCCCTTAATTTCTTGCGTTAACGGTGCGGCACCCGATACGGCAAAACGCACATTTTTAAACGGCCAGAAACGTAAATAAAGTTGCTTCAATCCCTTGGCTTCTTTAGAGAGAACCGCATAAATCTGCGGAACAGCCAAAATCAAAGTAACATTTTCCGTTCCCATTGCCCCCAACCATTTACTAGCCGGCATAACATTGGCAACAATAACCACTTTTAGGTTCAAATACATCGGGATTACAACACACGTTGTCCATGCGAAGGAATGGAACATCGGTAGCAAGCACAAAAAGACATCTTCATCCGTGATCTTAAAAATTTGTGCACAGGAAATTACATTAGAAGCCAAATTTCCGTGCGTGAGCATGGCTCCTTTTGGCAGACCCGTCGTTCCGGACGTGTACAAGATAAATGCTAAATCATCCAATCCCGCTTGTGCGGCCGCCGTTTCTTCATGTGCCGTAGATTTTTCAACCTGTTCCCAAAACAATTGTACTTTATCGCACTCGGCAGCAGAAGAAGGAATTTCATCCGTCGTAAAAATATACTTCAACGAGGGAATATTAACGGAACATTTCACATAATGGCGAATAAATTCCGCTTGCGTTACCACGGCTTTAGCCCCGGCGTTATTTAGAATAAATTCGATTTCTTCCGCCTTGGTAACCATAAAATTCATAGGAATAGATACTGCCCCCAATTTATAGAGGGCAAAATTAGCCACTACCGTATCAATTGCATTACGGTGAGCAATGGCCACACGATCCCCTTTACGAATCCCGTGTTCAAAGTACATATCGGCTGCACGGTCCACTTGCATTAAAAGTTCATGAAATGAAATTTTCTTGTTTGTACCGGCTTCTACCAATGCAATTTTATCCGGCATGCGGAAAGCACTGTCCGATAAAGCCGTATATAAATCTTTGCGACGAATCATAAGCACCTCATTAATAGCATCTCATTCTATTGTATAAAATCATCCCTGTCTTGGGTCTAAAATATCGCGAAAAGCATCCCCTAACAAATTCCATCCCAACACAAACAGGAAAATAGCTCCCCCTGGCGCTACGACGGTATACCAATAAAAAAACGTGTGGCCCGGTATACCCAAAACCCAATTGCGCGCCATGGCAATTAATTGTCCCCAATCAGCCGTTCCGGGCTGTGCTCCTAAGCCCAAAAAGGAGAGGGAAGCCGCCGTTAACACAATATATCCAATGTCCAAACTGGCTACCACTACCGATGGATAAATGGAATTAGGCAAAATATGTCTGAGCAAAATTCGCGGACCGCGTGCCCCCAGCGTACGGGCAGCTGTCACGTAGTCACGTTGTTTAACGGATAAAATATCCCCGCGCACCAGCCGTGCATAAGAAGGCCACGCCACGGCCGTCAGTGCGATCATCATATTTTTTATATCCGGTCCCAACATGGCCGCAATTACCATTGCCAAGACCAGGGAAGGCACGGCAAACACAATATCCGTCAGCCGCATCAAAATTTCATCCGTCTTGCCGCCAAAATATGCTGCAATTCCTCCTACAAATAACCCGATCAAAAACGCAAAGAAAGTAACGGTAATTCCGATTTTAAAAGCCAGACGTGTCCCCCACACAACCCCATAGTACAAATCATACTGTTGTTCCGTTGTTCCAAACCAATTTTGTGAAGAAGGCGGTTGCGGAGCAATCTGATAACTTTTCTGTGGCAACTGGTACGGATTATTTTTATTTTGTACAGGGGCCAAAACGGGTGCCAACAGAGCCACCAATGCAAACAAGGCCACTAAAATTAAGCCGAAAAGAGAAGTTTTATTTTTATAAATTCGTTTCCAAATCCGCTCGTTCATAATTACTCCAACCGAATACGCGGATCAACCGCCGTATACAAGATATCCGATAACAAATTCCCTATTACAAACAATACCGCCACCATAAGAGAAAACCCTAAAATGCCGGCTATATCCAATTGTTGTGCCGCAATCACACCAAACCGTCCGATTCCCGGATAATCAAAAATTGTTTCCACAATCACCGTTCCACCCAACAACCGAATGAACTGAATGCTTGCCAGTGTAATCACGGGGATAATTGCATTTTTACCGGCATGCTTATACACCACTTTCCATTCCGGCAACCCTTTGGCGCGGGCCGTGCGCACATAATCCTTGTTTAATTCTTCCAACATACTTGAGCGCATCACACGCACCATCAATGCAAAAGAACCGATGCACAATGTTACCGACGGAAGCACCAAATGGAATAACACATCCAAAAACACACGCGGATGACCGTTAAGCAACGTATCAATCAGCAAGAATCCCGTATACGTTTTAAACGCGGCAGCGTGGATAATCATATTGGATTGAACCGAATATCCCCCCGGAGCGAACCAACCCAATTTCCCGTAAAATAACATCAGCATTAAAAGCCCTAGTACGAAAATCGGCAAAGAAAAACCCCCCACCGAAACAAACCGCGCTACAATATCCTGCCACTTATCTTTATGTACGGCCGAAGCGCTCCCGAACCAAACGCCGAAAAAAACAACCAGTAAAATTGTCACAAAAGCCAATTGAATCGTAGCCGGTAAATACTCTTTGATGGCCCGTGCCACCGGCATATTGGCACTGGGGCTGTATCCCAAATCTCCTTTTACCACATTTCCCAGCCACCGGCCATATTGTTTAAAAACATTATCCCGCAAACCGTATTCGCGTATAATTTCTTCCATGGCGTTCATTTGCCGTGGATCTTTAATGTACAACGAAGCACGCATCTCCGGGCTTAAACGTTGTGTTAAAAAGAATAACCCAAACGTCACTCCCAATACCACCAGCGGCAATAAGAGCAAACGACGAATAATGTAACGAAGCATAAATCCTCTATTTTTTATAATTGCGTACTACATCTAACACGACATTACACGTATTAAAAAATTCTTTGAGCAACAGGTATTCTTGCTGCGTGTGGCAATTACGGCATCCCACCCCTACATTGGGCAACGTAAAACCAAATCCGCTGAGCACATTGGCATCGCATCCGCCGCCGGAAGCGCACGCCCGCATTGTTATTTTCTCTTTTTTGGCAGCCGCGAGTAATTGGCGTACCAACGGATGTTGTTTGGACACATTGACGGCGGGATAACGCTGGAACGGTACAAATTTAAAAGAAGGTTTACGTACTTTCCCGTCGATTTTTTTTGTGTAACGTTTCACGGCTTCTTCAAAGCACGCTTTCATATGCGCGGTTTGTTTGGCCAATTTAGCATTGTTTAAACTGCGGGCCTCTCCTTTCAAATAAATTTCATCCGTTACAATATTGGTGGCTTTTCCACCTTGGATAATCGCCATATTGGCTACCGTTTCTTTATCGATACGGCCCAGTTTCATACGGCTAATCGCATATGCGGCTATTTCCAATGCGGAAATTCCTTTTTCCGGGCACGCTCCCGCGTGTGCGGCCAATCCTTTAATCCACACTTCAATTGTATTTACGGCGGGCCCTTGGATTAAAACCTCGTTGCCTTCTTCGTTATCCAAGATAAGGCCTTCCCGGCTTTTTAATTTTTTATAATCTGCATTTTTAGCTCCGTTCATGCCGTTTTCTTCCGTCAACGTAAAAAGCACTTCAACGGGCGGATGCGGAATTTTTTCTTCTTGCAATGTTTGTAACACCTCTAAAATAATTGCCAATCCGGCTTTATCATCGGCACCTAAAATAGTTGTTCCGTCCGAAGTGATACGGTCTTTTTTAACGATCGGTTTTACATTATTTCCGGGGCTGACGGTATCCATGTGCGAGCAAAGCAAAATAGGTTTGCTTTTCACGGTACCGTTTAAAAAGCCAAACACATTTCCCGGGGCATCGGTGGAATAAGAACGGCCGGCATGATCCGTTGATACCCGGCAACCCAATTTTTGCAAACGTTGCATCAAAAAGCGGTGAATCTCTTTTTCATGAAAAGATTCGCTGTTAATTTTTACAAGCTCCAAAAACGTGCGTAACAAACGGGATGAATTCATATTATTTCTCCTCAGTGGCACCCAACCACTCATTTTTTAAAGACGGGTCTGCCTTGGGAACAGCGGATAACAATTTTTTTGTATATGCATTTTGCGGCCGGGAAAACAATTCCTCCGCCGGAGCAAATTCCACGATACGCCCCTGATGCATCACGGCGATATCATCACACAAGAATCGTGCCACCCCGAAGTCGTGCGTTACAAACAGGACCGACAAACTCCGTTTTTGTTTAATTTCTTTTAACAAATTTAAAATTTGCGCCTGAACCGAAACATCCAACGAAGAAACCGGCTCATCGGCAATTAAAATTTTAGGATTGAGCGCCAGCGCACGCGCAATACAAATACGTTGCCGTTGCCCTCCGGAAAATTCATGCGGATAACGCGCCAAAAACGCTTCCGATAATCCCACCGCTTCTACTAATTCTTTTAAATATTTTTCCCGCGCTTGTTTTTCTTTTTTCAAACCGTGGATATCAAGCGGTTCGCTTAAAATTTGGCGCACGTTCATACGCGGGTCCAAACTGCCGTACGGGTCTTGATAGATCACTTGCAATTGGCGGCGCAACTGTTTAAATTGTGCTTTTGAAATTTTAGCCACATTTTGACCGTCCACCAACACTTCCCCTGTCGTTGGTTTTTCAATACCCAAAAGCACTTTACACAGCGTACTCTTTCCGCAGCCGGATTCCCCCACCAACCCTAATACCCGCCCGGGGTGCAACGTCAGTGTAATATCCTTTAGCACCTCTTTTTCCGCGTGTTTGCCCAACCACGGCCGGCGGATATACGTTTTGGATAAGTGCGTAATTTGTATCGGCACGCTCATACGTTTTCCTCCAACCAACAACGCACTTTGCGTGTGTCTTTTTCAAACAAAGGCGGACACGTTTTAAAACATTTTTCTGTGGCTTTTTCACAACGGGGAGCAAACGGACATCCTTCTTTTATTTGCCCGGGCACCGGGGGTTGTCCTTCAATAGCGGGCAATTTTTCCTCTTTCTTTTGCACCGACACCAACGATTTTAACAACCCTTGTGTATACGGATGAAGGGGCCGGGCAAACAAATCTTCCACCGGGGCTTCTTCCATACAAAGTCCGCCGTAAAGTACCAAGACATCATCGGCAATTCCGGCCACTACGGCCAAGTTGTGCGTAATAAAAACGGCCGACATATTACTTTGCTGCTGTAAATTGCGGATAAGTTTTAAAATTTGTGCTTGAATGGTAACATCCAATGCCGTAGTGGGTTCGTCGGCAATTAGCACCTCCGGGTTGAGCGCCAGCGCCATGGCAATCATCACGCGTTGGCACATTCCGCCGGAAAACTGGAACGGATATTCGTTTAATCGTTTTTCCGGGTCGTGGATACCTACTTTTTCAAGCAATTTTGCGGATTGTGAAAGCGCCTCTTGTTTGGATATTTTTTTATGGGCCAAAATTGTTTCGGCCAATTGTTCGCCGATCGTGAGTACCGGGTTTAAACTGGCGGACGGGTCCTGAAAAATCATCGCCATTTTGGCACCGCGCACTTTGCGCAGTTGTGCGGGGCTCATCTTGCAAATGTCTTTACCGTTGAACAAAATTTGGCCTTTTGTAATTTGCGCGCTGGGCGGCAGCAACCGCAGCAAAGAAAGTGCATGCACCGTTTTACCGCTGCCGGATTCCCCCACCACAGCCAAAATACGCCCCCGGCGCAAGGTGTAGGAAAGGCCGTGGAGCACAGGGGTAATGCCTTCGTCCGTGCGGAAGGATACCTGTAAATCTTTTACCTGCAATAAAGGATTTTGGGCAGCAGTCATTACTTATATTATACCAATTATAGACGTACGATAGAAGGAAAATACACAAATTAAAAACAAAATCTGCTTTGCAAAAAACGCCGGGAAGAACAACACATTGTTAAAACCGCTCCCACAACAACAAAAAAAGTGCCCCTCTTACAAGAAGAGAGGCACTGTAAATCCTATGCTGCTACTAATTAGCTGTTAGCTGCAGGTTTTGCACAGGTACTATTGGTAAAGCTGTCCATGTCAGCAGCTGTTTGTCCGTCCGTACAGCAGTATTGACCGTTAGCCAAAGTATCAATACCGCAGAAATCGGCGCACAATTCGGCACCATTGTCGTTGCGGGCTTGACACGCTACACCCGTAGCACCAAAATAGCGGTGCAAGGTGTATTTGTATTGCCCGTCACCATTGGCACGAGCAGCTTCGATTTTACCTTCGTTGACATTGGTGTTATCCACAGACAAGGTCAAGTAGAAACCGTTTCCACCGCCGCAGGTTTCAGAAGGGGAATACGCATTGGAGGCATCCATCGTCCCTTTGGTACAATGTGTCGGACCAGTAGCACCTTTCGGGGCAACGTCCAAACCGCGGAAGTTGGAAATATACTTGTTGATTTGCAAGTATTTGCGTTGTTCCGATTGGGCAATGTTTGCCATCAACGTTACAGCTTCGCTCATGCGGCTGCGTTCAACTGCTTTAAAGTATTGGGGCAATGCCATAGCGGCCAAAATACCGATGATGAGCACCACTACCAATAATTCGATTAGGGTGAACCCTTTATTATTCATAACTATTATCTCCTTCCCGCTTACCCTTTCCTCTTTGAGGGCGGCCTTTGGGCTTGCAGGAATTTTGCTCGTACTGCAAGGCCGCAAACTTATTGTACCAACAAAAAACTAAAATAGTCAAGTATTTTGTGGGCCTAATAGGCCCCCAATTTTTTGCCTATTTATGCTACACTAAGTATATATGAAAAAAGTGCTTTTTTCAACCCTTATTTTGATTTTGCTGACGGGCTGTTCTTCCTACCGTACGCGCACGATTACATTGCCGGACGGCTTTGAAGTACAAGCACGCCTGGCCGACACACCTGCCAAACAGGAAAAAGGCCTTATGTTTGTGACCGACTTGCCCGAAAACCGCGGCATGTTGTTTGTATTTGACCGGGAACAGGAGCAAGTATTTTGGATGAAAAATACACTCATTGATTTGGACATGGTATTCATCGGCACGGATAAAAAAGTAACCTCCGTTGCCCAACAGGTGCCCCATTCTTATACGTATACTCCCGATTACGAAGTGGCTACCGCCGCCGGAACCGGCCAATATGTACTAGAACTGCGCGCCCAAACCGCCGCCAAACACGGCGTAGTGCCGGGAGCCACATTGCAATTTTAATATGTGTAAAAAATTTTTATTGGGCGTATGGATTATTTTATTTACGTTCCCCGCGCAAGCGCAGGAAACATCGGATTGGCAAAAAATCAATCAAAACGCCAAGCAACATTTAATCCATTTAATCAATATTGATACATCTCAACCCAACCCCAACGAATTAGCCGCCGCACGCTATATATATAAGGTGTTTAACAAAAATCACATTGATTGGGATATTTTTATTCCGCGCAAAGGATACGCCAACGTAATGGCGCGGTTGAAAGGGACGGACCCTTCCAAAAAACCGCTTTTGCTTCTTTCCCACTTGGATACGGTGGCCGCTTCGCCCGATTGGAGCAAAAACCCTTTCAAAGCTACCCAGCAAAACGGCCGCATCTATGGCTTGGGCGCTACGGACGATAAAAATTATACCGCCGCATATTTAGCCCTTTTCACGTGGCTTGCCCAACAAACACAGCGCCCGCAACGCGACATCATTTTCCTGGCTACATCCGGCGAAGAAAGCGGCAGTAAAACCGGATTGCTGTGGCTGCTTGGAACTCATTGGGAAAAAATAAATCCCGGCTTTGCACTCAACGAAGGCGGCGGAATTATCCGCGCCGATAACGATACTCCTTTAGTATTTGCCGAAGGAGCTTCCAAACAATATATGGATGTGAAAATTACCGCCTCCGGCCAGGGTGGCCATGCCGCTATCCCCGCGAATGATAACGCCGTGTACCGTCTTTCCCAGGCCCTGGCAAAAGTATCCGCTTATAATCCTCCGGCCAAAATTACACCGGTGGCCCGCAATTTCTTTCAAGCTATTTTGCCCCTGCAAAACGAAGACGGAAAAACGACCATTGATGTGCTGTTGCACGGCAATCCGCAAAACCAGCAAAACGCCGCCGAAGTAATGGCGCAAGATCCGTTCTTCCGCTCCCAACTCAAAGATACGGTCACTCCAACGGAACTTAGTGCCAGCGAGGAGCCCAACACCACCAGTAACGCAGCCAGTGCGTTGCTCAACATTCGTTTATTGCCCGGCACCGACCCGGATGAATTTTTTGAGCAGCTTTCCCGTTTATTTGCGCAAGAGCCGGATATCTCGTTGGAAGTAATCCAACGTCCGCAAACTCCCGAACCTCCCGTAATGAATGGGACCGATGAGCTCTTTGGCGCCATTGATGCCACCGCCAAAAAATTGCTACCCGGCTCTATTACCGTGAACGGAATGAGCCCGGCCTCCAGCGACAGCGAATTTCTACGCCGCAACGGCGTAATTACCTACGGACTTGGCCCACAGATGAATCCTACCGACGAAAATTCCGCACACAACGCGGATGAATTCATCCGCGAGGAAGATTTTTTCGACCAAATTCGTTTCTTGGCAGGGGTGTTGTTTCACTTTGCCTACGACGGACAAGAACTTTTGCCGCTTGCACCGCAGCAAAAAGAACCTTCGCTATAATGCTATAATATAGATAATCCCCTCAAATTTGATTAGGAGTATCCTTATGATTAAACAAGGTACCTGTTATTTTACGTCCGAATCGGTCTCCAAAGGCCACCCCGATAAAGTATGTGACCAAATTTCCGATGCGGTACTGGATGCAATTTTAGAAAAAGATAAAACGGCACGCGTGGCTTGCGAAACTTACATTACCCGCGGGCTCGTTGTTATCGGCGGAGAAATTACAACACGCACATGGGTAGATATTGAACAAATCGCCCGTAATGTAATCAAAGATATCGGTTACGACAGCGCCACCTGGGGATTTAATTATAAAACGTGCGCCGTGATTAACGTAATCGGCCAGCAATCACCCGATATCAGCCAAGGAGTGGACGTCGGCGGTGCAGGGGACCAAGGTTTAATGGTGGGATACGCCGTAAACGAAACGCCGCAATACATGCCGCTTTCATTGGTGCTTTCTCACAACATTTTGAAAAATCACGAGAAAGTCCGCAAGAATAAAACCTTGCCTTATTTAGGGCCCGATGCAAAATCCCAAGTAACTGTTCAATATAAAAACGGTAAACCTATGCGCGTGGATACCATTGTGCTTTCCACCCAGCATACCGAAGATATTTTGGACCGCAGCGGAAATAAAATTACCGACAAAGCCAAAAAAGAAATTGAAAAAGCCGTTGTTTTACCCGTCGTAAAACAATGGATTGATAAAGATACTAAAATTTACATCAACCCCACCGGGAAGTTTGTCATCGGCGGGCCGCAATCCGATACCGGCTTAACCGGACGAAAAATTATTGTAGATACATACGGCGGACGCTGCCCGCACGGCGGAGGCGCTTTCTCCGGTAAGGACCCAACCAAAGTAGATCGCTCCGCGGCTTATATGGCGCGCTACATTGCCAAAAATATCGTAGCTGCCAAATTAGCCGACGAGTGCACGGTACAAATTGCTTATGCTATCGGGAAAGACGAACCTGTCGGTTTCTATGTGGATACGGATGGTACCGGCCGCTTACCCGATGAAAAATTAGCAAAAATTGCGCAAAAAATTTTCCCGCTTACTCCACGCGGTATCATTGAGCATTTTAAATTGCGCAGTCCCATTTACCAACCGACGGCTTCTTTCGGGCATTTCGGCCGGGAAAATTTCCCGTGGGAAAAAACCGATAAAGTAACCGCTTTACAAAAAGCCGCTAAATAATTGGACCCCGCGCACGCGGGGTTTTTTAGGAGAAACTATGAAAAAAGTATGTATGGTAGTGGATAACGGATTCGAGGAATTGGAGGCCGTAGGCACGTTTGCTATTTTGCGCCGCGCCGGACTAAACGTGGATATTTTTTCTTGCCGCCAAACAGACGCCACCGGACGGTTTGGGCTGACGTGTTCCCGGTTAAATGATTTCACCACTTTTAATCCAACTTCTTATGAGGCGCTTGTTCTTCCCGGAGGACCGCAGTACCAAGCACTCGAAGCAAACCCCAATGTACAAAATGCGATCAAACAATTTTTAGATAATGGGAAAATTGTGGCCGCTATTTGTGCCAGCCCCACTATTTTGGGCCGTGCCGGATATTTGAAAGGAAAAAATTATACATGTTTCACGGCCATGAACGAAGATTTCGGCGGGCATTTTACCGGACAGTATGCCACCGTAGACGGCAACATCATTACCGGGCAAAGTGCTGCGGCTACTATTGATTTTGCTTTTGCCATTGTAGAAAAATTGCTTGGAAAGGCGGAAGTAGACAAAATCAAAAAAAATATTTATTACAAATAAGTTATCCCGGATCTATTTGATTGCGCAAACAAAAAAGCCCCGTCACCGGGGCTTTTTATGTGTCTGTATTTTCACTAAAAACGAACGGTTAAAGAAGCTTCCCCTCCTAACCCGTAATGCGCATAATGCGCCGCCAAACTTAAATCCATATAAGAAGGCAATTTAAAATTAAATCCCAATGTTCCCCGTGCGGTGGTGGCGTAATCATTGGTACCTTCCATCTCCATATAATGGTCAGCCCCGTTGATATGCAAGGTGGTGTAATCTACCCCTCCGCCAATGTAAGGAACAAAATATTTAAACTTCATCGACAAAACCAAACTGGCATTGTAATGCGTGGCCGAAAAATCACGTGCGCTGGCACTGTGTGCGGCAACTACTAACATCGGCTGCAACGCACCCAATGTTTCACTGGGGCGCGTAATTCCCCAACGCAAACCGCCACCGGCAATGGTCATCCCTTCATAACTGCTGGCCCGGATAAAACCATCAATACGAAACGGCAACCCGATATCTGCCTGCAACCAAGGATAAAACACCGCTCCCACTTCATCACGGTCGCCCAACGCTGTGTGATTGCGGGTAGCTTCATCCACCCCTTGACCTTGGCTCATTTTAAATACTACGCTGCTACGCGGCCCGATTTGAAATCCACCCCATCCCAATATACGGCCCGTTGTATATGTGCCGGAGCCAATAATTCCGCCTAAATCTTTTGCAAATACATGTACGTTTTGTGGCGTAACATTTTCACTGAAGTCGTTCCACTGTTGACTGGCAAAAGCAACATTTGCCAACCCTATCAACAACACCCACAACATCCATTTTTTCATAATTAATCCTCTTGTATCAAAATATTAAAATAAAATTTTATCCCCAGGGTGAACAGCATGTTGTAATGTCCCGCCGGCAAATTCCAACGTATAACGGGCGCCCCGTACAAATTTGCTAAAACGCCAGGGTTTCATTTTTTCTACTACATGCAATACCGTTCCGTCCGGCGCACAAAAAACGGCATCCAACTCAAAACGCATAAAACACGTGTGAATTTGAGGACAAGGATCCAATATCAATGCTTTTCCTTCAGCGAAACCGCGACGAAACATTAACCCTTTTAAGCGCGTAAAATATGTATTTGCCATTTCTATCTCGCTGGCCAACACTTGCCCGGTACGCGCTAATACGCATTTTTTCATTGTTTGTCCTCTACTGCTCGCACAATCATTTTTTCCACTTGTTGTCCGTAAGAAGCATCTAAAAATTTAAAAGCGTCCGGCGTCTTCATCAAATAGCTGTTTCCCTTTTTAAAAAGCAAAAAAGTGATAAGCCATTTTTCGCCGAAGGAAATATCCGCAATCCACATTCCTTCACGCGAGGAGGCCGGCCGCAGCCGCTCCAGTACAAACGGTAATGCTGTGACTGTTTGCCGACAAATTTCTTTATCCCGGCACGTTTCCAACCACAAAAAAGTTTCCCGCTCCAGCACACGAACATTGTGATACTTTCGACGGGTTACCGGCATTACCAAATGCCCTTTTTTATAATCAACTTTATCAATTTCAAAGAACGTTGCTACTTGTACTTTAAATGCTTGCAACACCGGGGAAAGGAGTAGAAATCCTATCCCCAGTATAACACGAAGTACAATTTTATGCGTTGACACGTTCCACATAGTTGCCCGTACGCGTATCCACGAGCACGGTATCCCCTTCGTTAATAAAAAGAGGAACTTTGATTACGGCTCCCGTTTCTAACGTGGCTTCTTTGGTAGTATTGGCAACGGTATCCCCTTTTACACCGGGAACGGTAGAAGCAATTTTCAACGGTACTTTAATCGGCAATTCCACATTAAAAAGTTCGTTATTAATATAAATACCGATTGCATCCATGTTGTCTTTTAAATACTTGGATAATTCTCCTAATTTGGAAGTAGGAACTTCTACTTGATCGTACGTTTCGGTATTCATAAACGTAGCCATATCGCCGGTAGTATAAAGATATTGGAAAGGGCGTTTCTCTACTTCCACTTCATTGAATTTATCTTCCGGACGATATGCCGTTTCAATCATAGCCCCCGTACGAATATTACGCAATTTCACACGCACTACAGCGCGAGCTTGACTTTTACGGTGGTGCTGAAATTCAATAATTTCTACTAATTGTCCATTTTCATCTTGGAAGATTAAACCTTCCCGGAATTCTGTCGTGCTAAGCATTTTATACCTCGTTCTTGGACCGCAGTCCCTTATTTATTTTTGCGTTAATTTCTTGGAACCTGTTTTTGTTACTAAAAAACTGTCTTCCAAACGGATACCCCATTTCCCGTCAAAATAAATGCCGGGCTCTACGGTAACCACAAAATTCTCTTTCACCGGGGTAGTACACGTTTTGCGCAAAATGGGCGCATCATGTACTACTAGTCCGATTCCATGACCGGTTGTATGGAAAAACTCTTTTCCATATCCGGCTTTTTCAATCACATTACGAGCCGCACTGTCTATTTGTTCTGCAAGTACCCCCGGCCGTAACACTTTTACCCCAGCAGCACGCGCCTCATTTACGATATTCCAGATTTTCGTATACAAAGCAGGTTCTTTTTTCCCATGCCACCAACTACGCGTCATATCCGACGTGTAACCTTCGTAAAAACAACCAAAATCCATCAAAATGGCTTCTTCTTTTTTCAGTTTACGGGTTTTGGAAGGAGTATGATGCGCATCTGCCGTATTTTCCCCAAAGCATACAATGTTGAACGGAATAGAATCCGCTCCACGCTTCAACATGGCCACGGCAATCAACACCCGCACATCTTCCTCTGTCATTCCGGTCTTGATTTTTGGTTTTACTTCTTCGAATGCCAGTGCTGCAATTTTGCAAGCTTTTTTCAATTTGGCCACTTCGTCATCGTATTTTTGCAGACGCATTTTCCCAATTAAACTACTTTTGCGGACACACCCTGCCTTCTGCAATGTTTCTCCTGTTTCCAATGAAACAACTGCCGGCTCAAAAGCAACCTTACTAAATTTCTGTTTCTTTACAAATTGCAAAGCCCCATCTAACATGCCTCCAAACGGAACGGCTTTCACTTTAATAAACGGGCAGGCAGGTTGAATTTTACTAACGATGAGCTGTTTGGTAAAACAATAAGCTTGTTTGGGGGTAATTAAAAACACAGCTTCCCCGTCGGAAAGTTCCACACCGGATACATAACGTTGTTCTAAGGCGCTTGTCATTATATATCCGCCCAAACCGGATTGTTTCAATAACGTCTGAAAATTTTTCATACGCATTGCTGCAAAATTCTTTTTCGTCATATTTTATTTCCTCGTTAAAATAACACTGCCCTTGCGTGAAACCGCAACGGTGTCTTCCAAACGAACCCCATATTTCTCGGGCAAGTATATACCGGGTTCCACCGTTACCACGTTTCCTTCCACCAATTTATCCTGACATTGCTGACTGTTATAGGGCGCTTCATGGATTTCAATACCCACCCCGTGTCCGGTGGCGTGCGTAAAAAATTTTCCGTATCCTGCTTGTGAAATAATCGTACGGGAAACATCATCCACTTGTTGACCGGTAACACCGGGCTTTACCGCTTGAATCCCGGCTTTACGGGCGCTGTCAACTATTTTCCAAATTTTTTGATATTCTGTCGGGGCTTTTTTACCGTACCACCAACTACGCGTCATATCGGAACAATATCCTTGATAAACACAACCGAAATCAATCAGCACGCAATCTTCTTTCTTCAATTTTCGCATTCCGGATACATGATGCGGATTGGCTGCATTCTCCCCAAACGCTACAATGGTTGGAAACGACGGAGAAACGGCTCCACGTTTTCGCATAAATTGTTCCATTTCTGCCGCTACCTGCACTTCCGTCATTCCTGTTTTAATCCGGGGACGGATATATGCATACGTTTGATAAGCTAACCGATTGGATGCACGTAAAGATTTCAGTTCGGTCTCATCTTTTTGCCGCCTCATTTGCGTCAAAAACCCGGGGGCCTCTTTACATCCGTTCTGCACTAGGAATTTTCCCGAAAGATACGATTCTCTTTGCACATCAAAACCAATTTTTCGCAACCCTTTTGCTTTCGCGTACGCTACCGCACGAGACAAACGATCGCCATCTTCTCCAATCACGTCTATCATTTTCGACATCGCCCTCAGCGGTTGTACGTATAAAGTCCGCGTAAAGCATACGCAACGTCCTTTGCTTACTAACAAAACAGCTTCCGCCTCATTGAACATAAAATCGAGCAGATAAAACTGATCTAGATAATGCGTTACTAAAAATCCGTCGTATTTGTTTTTTTGGATAAGTGTTAGAAAACGATTTAGTTGTGTTTGTACACGTTTTGTAATAATCATAAATACCTCTTGTTATATGATACCAATTTCTCCCCTCTTCCTTCAATACAATTCTCACTATTTTTTGAGGATTTTTACGGCATTTCCCTTAGAATATACTATAATGGAGTAGTATGAAGAATTTTCATATTTCCCGTTTCCTTGTCTGTTTTCTGTTTTTTATGACGGGCGGCCTTCTGTGCGCCTCTTCTTTCACCTCCAGTGACGGCGTTTTTACGTTGGATCTTCCCGCCGGTTGGAAAAAAGTATCCACCAACGGAGAAAATTTTGTACTTTCGTTACGGAAAGAAAACAGTGCCATGGATATTAAAACCATCTCGTGCACTACCGAACAATGCTTGGATGAAAGAATCAACCGGGATCTGGCGGAAGTAAAAGCAAAAAAAATGACGGTTGTTTCCAATACCTACACGGGTGAAGAAATCAAGCGAATTGACTTTTCTACCGGAGAACCCTTATTTTATATCAGTTTTTTCACTCCTAAAAATGATTTTAGTGCCGGTTATTTTTTAATGAATGATCATGCCTATTCCATTTTGGCAAAAAACATTACCTACGCTGAAGCCGATTTATTATTTTCTTTCTTTGCGCCTTTACGACAAGATGACGGCACAACTATTGGTGCCCCACCACAAGAAATGTCCCTTGAGGTAGACGAAAACTCCCCCTTGGCTTATGATATTTCGACCCTGCCGGATGTAAAAGTAGAAGCCATAGAAGCACCCATTGCTCAGGAAGAACCCGTTGTGACAAAAGCCGAGCCGGTTGCTTCCGTGCCGCAAACTCATTCTTGGAAAACAATACTGAAAAAAATAAGGAACAAATGGAATCGTTCGCACGTTCACACGCTTGTACATCCCCAAATGCCTCCGTATTTACGCGCACTGGGACGTGGGTTTGACATACTGGTTGGAATGCTTGTCTTGTTTGGATTTATTTGGACATTCGCTTGCCTTCTACGCCCCTTCATTACCCCCCGGCCCATTGAGGACGCAAAACAACCATCATCCTTTTATCCTATTCGTGCCAGACGCCTCTACGGCACACCCTCCTTAATCTTTCGTACCAAGGATAATCAAGGGAATGTGTTAATTTCTCTTTCCTCCCGTTGGAACAGTATTTGCATTTGCTTTGGATTATTGATTCTTGTCCTTACAGTGGGTATCCTGGCGTTCACAAGTGTAGCTCAGCAGGGCAATTTGTTAAATTTTTCCCCGCTCACTTACGGTACAATTTATTCTATTTGTTCCCTTTTGCTTCCGATTGGCGGATTGTTCATCATAACAGGCATCGTTTGGGGATTACTCATTCTGCGTGAGATGACATTGTTTGACCGAAAAGGAAAGAAAGCCGCCGTTGTATTACAAAAAGGATTTCCTCTTTTTTATGAGCACTACGATATCCATTTTGCCCAATCCCGAGAAGTGTTACACGTTAGGCGAAAACGTTTTAGTATACGCCGTTGTTGGCAAATTATGGAAAGAAAAGGAAAAATTTCCGCATCCTTTACGGAGCGTAGTTTGTGCAGAAGTATCTTGCGGCGTTTACTGGGGCACTTATGGGGCTTTTTGCGGACCGATTACCTCATTACCGGACCGAAAAAAAGCAGTGGTACTATCAACAGTACCCATGCATTGTTTAATCGGCTTTCCTGCAACGTAGACAATTCGGAAGCAATTCCACCCCATCATGCCCTCATCGTCACTGCATTAATTAATATGCGGGACCGAGATAAATGGTATCCTTGGTTTAACTAACATATGATACGTAAAATTTTTTTACTAAGTTGTCTTTCTATTCCCGCGGTTTTATCCGCGCAACCGTTGCAAGAATTTGTGTTGGAACAAGTGAACCAACCCGTTTTAGAAACCGCAGTTTGGGGTGGTTTGGCGCAATATACAGATGGAGCCACAGAAGAATTGTTCAATGTGCAAGGTGATACACGCCTGACACCGGCTTCCAGTCTTAAATTATTAACTTCCGCCGCTGCCTTAGAGTCGATGGGACCCCATCATCGATTTCAAACCCGACTTTATGCCCAAAATAAGCCCGATTCCAACGGTGTGTTAAATGGAAATCTTTATATCCGCGGTGGCGGAGATCCGACATTGGGTTCTGCCCGAGTAACCGGCGCTGAAACCTATGAAACAGTCCTACAAAAATGGGCCAATGCCATTACCAAAGCCGGCATTAAAAAAATTAACGGAGCCATTATCGCAGATGAATCTCTTTTCGAAGGCCCCTCTATTCCCGCCAAAGTCAACTGGGGTAATATAGGCAACTATTTTGCGGCCCCGGCCAGTCCTTTGTGTTTTAATGATAATTCTTTTGTTGTACATTTTCAGCCGCAAACACAAGGAAATCATCCCGTCAAAATAGATTTCACTACTCCGGAGATTGACGGCCTTGCGATAGAAAGTTTTGTGACAGCCGATGCCAAAACAAAAAAAGACAACGCTTATATCTACGGAGGACCACAGCAATATAATTTACAAATTTTTGGAACAATTCCAACCAGTTCCAAAGGGTTCACCATCAAGGGATCTCTCCCCGACCCGGCCCTTTTTGCGGCCCAAGCGTTAACAAAAAAATTGGGACAACAAAATATTTTGGTTACTAAAAAAGCCAGAACAACTCACACCGCTCCCAATTACTCCGCCATGCAGTTATTACATACTTATCAATCTCCCGAATTAAAAGACATTGTAGTTATCGTAAATAAACGAAGTTTCAATTTGTATGCCGAAATGCTGCTACGTATGCTAGCCGTGCAAGAAGGGAAAAAAGGAAGTATTGAGAACGGACTCCAAACACTGAATAACTTTCTAAAAACTAACAAAATTGCTACTCCGGAAGAAGCTATTATTTTTGACGGTAGCGGGCTTTCACGTGACAATCTAATTACGCCGCGCACATTGGTCAACACATTGGCTTATATGACCAAAAGTCCTAATTTTGAATATTACTACAACTCGCTGGCTACTCCCGATGACCGGGGTGATTTACTGGTATTACGGCGTTTTTTAAAACCGCAAAACAAAATTAAAGAAGTCCGTGTGAAGGGTGGAACAATTGATAATGTAAAAACACTGGCCGGATATGTGTACGATCAAAACGGCCGGTTAGCCGCTTTTGCGCTGATGGCAAATAATTTGGGTCCAAAAGACGAATCTCTTTTTCGCATTCATGAAAACATTATCAAAAAGTTATTACAAAATAATTAGCCGCTATTGTTCTTAAAAAGGCCCTCCGAATAGAGGGCCTTTTTATTCGCATATATTATAAAGTAAGCTCTGTGGATTTTCCGCATGGACATGATTGCGTTTCCATCGGAATCCTTTCTACCATTTTGAAAAGAAGTGTTTTCAAACGGTCAATATTGGCGTTAAACACCTTCAGTACCGCTTCATGAGAAACAGGTGCTACATCTCCCACTAAACCGGCATCGTAATCGGTAATCAAGGAAATATTCAAAGGACACATGTTTAATTCTTTTACTAAATAATTCTCCGGGAAAGAAGTCATTCCGATCACATGCCACCCTTGGCGCGTAAAGAAAGCTGATTCTGCCTTCGTAGAATAACGCGGGCCGTTAATTACTACTACCGTCCCTTTTTCATGAACCGTAATTCCCAATTCTTTGGCCGTTTGTATCGCCAACGCACGTAATTCCGGGCAATAGGTTTCCGCGGGGGAGGGATGTTGTACTTTTAATTTTTCCGACTGAAATGATTTCTCAAAAAATGTATTTTTGCGCCCTTCCGTCCAATCCACAAATTGGTCACAAATCACAAAACTCCCCGGCGTGATTTCTTTCTGCAAACTTCCGGCCGCACATGGAGAAATAACACGGGTACATCCTAAATGTTTCATTGCCCACACATTTGCGCGGTAGTTAATTTGATGCGGCGGAATAGAATGATCCCGACCATGACGAGGCATAAAAGCTACTTTGTGTTCTCCAATTGTTCCGATAAAAACACTATCACTCGGATCTCCGAACGGTGTTTTCACACTCACTTCTTCAATATCCGTTAAAAAACTATAAAAACCGGAACCGCCAAAAACGCCGATGTCTGCTTTTTTCAAGATTTCCATAATTCCTCCTTATGTAGTAAAGGCATTGTACAATAAGCAAAAAAAATTTACAAATTTTTTTACACGGAGGTTATTTGAATTTTTTTCCATTTTCCACGCCAGAAACGGTATACCATCAATACGGCCGTCAATCCAGCGTAAAACGTCAACCATCCCCATACCCACATTACATTTGCCTTTAACTTATATACTAACAACCACGTCCCGGGGATCAATAAAATCCACGCGCAAAAAATCATCACATACATGTAGTAATGGGTATCTCCGGCGCCGCGGATAGCTTCTCCAAAAATAAGGTATGTGGCATCACATAACACAAACAAACTTACCAACTTCATTAGTGGGTATGTCCGCGCTGCCAATTGTGCCGCTCCCTCTGTTCCCGCCGGAATAAATAGATGTAAGAAAAACGGCGCTCCAAAAAAGAATAATAGTGCAATCCCCCCTGCATATGTATATCCGATTACACAGGCATTTTTTACGACACGTCCACTCAAATCAGGTCGTTTGAACCCCTGGTATTTACTAACTAGGATTTGGATTCCACCGCCCAGTCCTAAAATCACCATAAACACCACGGGCTGCATGGACATTACAATATTACTTGCTTGCAAAGAAATGGCATCAATGTTACCCACCATAAAAGTGAAAAGCGTAAAAGAAATCACATCCATCAAAAATCCAAAACCATTGGGAAGACCGAAACGAACCATACGCGCAAAAATCGGTTGATAAAATCCAGCTAGACGATATATTTTAAAACGACTCCGTGTTCTTTTCGTAAAAAGGAGTACACAAAAAATAACCGTCATAAAAATACTGCTCAAAATAGTCGCCCAAGCGGCCCCTTTGATACCCATAGCCGGGAAACCCACTCTTCCAAAAATCAGAATGTAATCTAAACAAATATTCAAGACGTTTCCCACCAAGGCCGTATACATTGGGACTTTTGTTTTTCCGCGCCCACTAAAGAAACCGGCCAAAGCATTATTCACAACAGCAAAACCGCCAAATAAATTTAACAGTCCGAAATATTCCAATTCCAACATCTGTACCGAACGCTCATGGCCAAATGTGCGGATAATTTCTTTTCCTACAGGCGTCAATAAGGCAAGCAAAATCCCAGACACCACCGACAATAGAATTCCCTGCCAAAGAGAAACAGTAACAGAAGCTCGTTTGTTTTTGGCATAAAATTGAGAAATGAACACGCCGGTATAACCAGCCAGTCCCATAAACATAGATGCAAACGTCATGGCAAGCATTCCACCAGGGACACAAGCCCCCAAAGCTTGCGGAGAATCCCAAGCCAAAAACATCCGATCCGCAAATTGCATAATGACCTGCGCAGCCATCGTTACAATTAGCGGATAGGATAATCCCCACAATTCGTTCAATGATGCTTGTTTTTTCATTTCTGTATTTCACAACAAAAAAGGAACCTCCCGTTACGGAGGTTCCTTTAAAGTCTTTCAAAATTATAATTTGACGACTTTAACGGCTTTCGGGCCTTTTTCGGATTCTACTACTTCGAATTCCACTTCTTGACCTTCAGCCAACGTTTTGAAGCCGTCGCCCTGAATTTCTTGATAGTGTACAAAGAGGTCTTTAGATCCATCTTCGGGGGTTACGAAACCATAACCTTTTTGGTCGTTAAACCATTTTACTTTTCCTTTAGGCATGTTACTAATACTTCCTTTTTTATTTATATCGGGTACTTAAACTTAATAAGTACCTACCATTATTATGATAAATAAGTAAAAAAATTGCAAGTATTTTTTTATAATTTATACATGCCACTTATAGAAGCCGTACCGAACCTATCAAACGGGAAAGACCTTGTTTTGTTGCGTTTCTTGGCCCAAGAAGCCCTGAAGGGCAACAAGGCCCGCTTGTTGCATATGGACCCCAACCCCGATGCCAACCGCACTGTTTTTACATTGGTGGGAAGTCCGCAAGACGTTGTAGAAGCATGTTTTCGTTTAATAGCGGCAGCCATTCAACACATTGATATGCGCACCCAACACGGTGCCCATCCGCGTTTGGGTGCCGCAGATGTATGTCCGCTTATCCCTTTGCAAGAAATTTCACTTACCGACACGACCGTCTTTGCCGATAAGCTCGCCAGGCGTGTAGCGCAAGAGTTACAAATCCCGGTCTATTTATATGAAGCCAATGCTTCCACAGCGCAACGGAAAGATTTATCTTTTATTCGATGGGGAGAATATGAAAATTTATCCCAAAAATTACAAACGCTTCCCCCGGATTACGGCCCAAAAACTTGGAATCCTCGTATAGCCCAAACGGGAGCAACCGTTATCGGAGCTCGAAATTTTTTAATCGCATTTAATATGTCTTTAAATACGCAAGAAGTTTCTCCTGCCAAACAAATAGCTGCCAAACTACGTGCAAAAAATGGCGGACTTCCCGCCGTAAAAGCAATTGGATGGTACATGGAAAATTACAAATGTGCACAAGTATCTTGCAATTTAACAGATTATCATCAAACCAATTTAGCTGTATTATTTGAAGCGTGCAAGAGAGAAGCCGCCCAACTGGGGCTCACGGTAACCGGTAGTGAGATAATCGGGCTTATACCGCAAGAAGCCCTTTTACAAGCAGGGCAATTTTATTTACCGGGAGAGCAAAACACAAGGTTGTTACTCCGCACATCCACGGAACATTTATTGCTAAACAGCATCCGTCCTTTTGATGTACACACAAAAATTTTAGAATATAGCTTATCTAAATAATTTGTTTGCCAATTTTTACGAACTGGGTCGGCGTGATTTGCTCCGGGCGGACCGTAAGCGGAAGTTTTAATTGCTCAAGAGAAAGAACAATTTTTTCTTTTTCATACCCTGCCAAACAAAGGGCATTAAGAAGCGTTTTCCTACGATGTAAAAAAGCAGAGGTTACCAAGCGGTGCAACTTATTCCACGGCACATCCGGCGCGTCAATTTGTTCAAACGCTATTACGCGCGATTCTACTTTAGGCGGCGGGTTAAAACTACCGCGCCCCACATTACATACTAAACTCATTCGGGCACGTAATTGGCTTAGCACAGAAAGGGCTCCATATAGTTCACCCCCCGGTTTTGCCGTAATTTTTTGGGCTTGTTCTTTTTGAAACATAAAAACAGCCGTTTTAAAATAAGGCCACGATAACACTTTATCCAAAATGGCAGCCGCATCAATGTAGGGCAAATTACTGACAAATTCCGTTGGCACTTGTGGCAAAGAACTCAAATCAAATGTTAAAAAATTCTGCTCGATAATGCAAACATTCGCATCCGGCGGCAAGTTTTTTTGCAAATAATTCACCATTTCCGGATCAATTTCCACCGCACAAAAACCGCGTTGGCCGCGAGCTACCAACGCGTGCGTGAGTGCCCCTTTGCCGGGGCCGATTTCCACCAAATTTTCGGTGCGCAACAACAAAGCGGCATCCACAATTTGTGCAATCACTTGTTGGTTGATTAAAAAATGTTGTCCGTATTTTTGCATCAATCTTCCAATACCTTTAAATTTTTTTGAGCTATTTTATTTTCCGGATCAACCGTCAATGCTTGTTGATAATACACTTTAGCTTGCTGATCTTCCGCCCCGATAATGGCGGCCGTACCTTGTCCCAACCAACCTAGCGGGTCTTTTGGATGTTGCGTTGAAAAATGTTCAAAAATGTGGGTTGCCTCCGTTCCGTTTCCAGCAGCCAAGGCCGCAACACCATACAATAAATCACAAAATCCGTCCGAAGGGCAATTAGGATATTCTTGCAAAATTTCTTGTGCATCTTCTACAAAAGATAACCAAGAGCGGCCCATTACCCACAGTCCCATGTCGTTGCCCACAATGCGCGGGTCATACACGGCCTTAGGCGTGGTGGTGCGATTTTGTGTTAATGCGTTGGGTGCATTGTAGTCGGGCGTGCGGCCTTGCATAGACAGATTCACTTGATATTTTTTAGACGCTTCACGTACCCCTCTCTCCAAACCTTCAATCAATTCATTGATTTGCTGTTGGCGCAGTTTCTCATCCCCGGCCTGCAGTGCAAACGCACGCTTGAAAATTTGTGACGCTTCTGCCGAAGTTCCCGGCCCCGTTTGAGAACGTAGCTCTTTATAAGCTTTTTCAAATGTGCTTGTTTTACCGGAGGAAGGAGCATCTTCTTGCAGTGGGTCTAACATCATGGTTACTTCAATATGAATCGGTTTTGAAGGAGAAATACGTTCCAGATTTTGTTTAAATTTTTGAATTTGTTTTTGGAAAGAAGCGGCAGAACGACCGCTGGCACGATAGACAGCATTTAAGGCCAAACCTTCTGCCTTCAAACGAGTAATGGCAAAAGATTGCTCCAATACTTCGCGGGCACGTTCTTTTTCCCCTTGCTGCAAGAGCAAGAGTGCGTAACGCAAGCGGGCCACAAAATCTCCCGGTTTTGTTTTAACGGCACGTTTATAATATTTAAGTGCATCTTGCGGGCGTTCTAATTTTTCGTACAACGCACCCAAACTCAGTTGAGCATCTTCGTAATTGGAAAACAATTTCAATGCCTTTTTAAAAGATTCTTCCGCCTGTAAATCGCGCCCCATTTCTTCATACAATGTACCCAACTGATAATGAAAAAGCGGTTCACGCGGGGCCAATTCCACCGAACGACGGAAATGTTCCAAAGCTTTATCCCAATTACGCTGCACGGCATACGTGGAACCTAAATTCATATGAGTATCGGCTTTATTGGAATCGAGTGCATTGGCCTGCAGAAAATACTGTTGGGCTTCTTCTACATTTCCCTTCCAACCGGAGGCAATCCCTAGTAATTGATACGCCATCGGGTTATTGGGCTCCAAGGAAAGTGATTCTTTGTATTCGCTGACAGCTTGGTCTACTTTCCCGGCCCAATACAAAGAAGCCCCCAAGAGTAAATACGTCATGGGGTCTTTTGAATTTTTTACAACGGCACGAGCAAAACTGTTGGTAGCATCTTGATAATTAGCGGCGGACATTTCCATCATACCGCGGCGCATTTCACTGCGGGATTGATCTTCCATGATACGGTCCCACATGGTTTGGGAATAATCAGTTTTGATTTCTTGTTTGCGGAAAGAAAACGGAAAAGCGGCCCGGGCATTTACGCCCCAGGCAACTAACAAAATAAACGCAACCCAACTGCAAAAATGTTTCATACGTATATGATATAAAATTGAAATACGTATTATGTGTTTGTTCTTTTAAAACAGCAGGAAGGCAAAAAACACCCCGGGGATTCCCCGGGGTGTTTTATTTAATTTGGTTTCTCTCAGCAAGGCGCGCCATTTGATTCCGCAACCGCACGATTTGTCTGTGGCGAGCAAGAAGGGTTACCTTTCTGCTGCTTAGATTTCCCTTTGCTTGATGACCCTTTACTGCTCTTGCCAGAACGACGAGCTTTTCTCTTTACCTTCTTTTTGCTCGTGTTTTTCTTACTTACTTTGGAAGAAGATCTGCGCTGCGTTGTGATTTGTTGCTGTTTCCGCGCAAACCTTGCATTATATTCCGAACAAGTCAACCAAGCCATAGGTTTAATGCTGTTTCCATTTTTGCACAAAATATCTATGTATTTTAATACATCTTCCTTGGACAAAGTAATATTGTCGTAATCACACTCTACATCCCCGTCCTCCAAACTGGCATACATATCGTGGAATTTAACGCGGTAGTAGTTTTCCGTCGTTTTTCTCTCTCCCGGAATATTCAAAACTCGATTTACCTCTTCCTGGGATGGAGCCGCCAGTTTGCCATCACCTGTCGTCGGGAATTTTTCTTTTATGAGTCCTGCCAACGGGAATTTACCATCCTCGTCCCATACTCTTCCATAATACCTATCTTCGAAGTAGGGGTTTCGCTCAGCATCTGCATATTTATCCGTCACACGGACATTATCGTCCACATAACCGCCCCACCAGTACAAAGAATTAGAATCTGCCGTGCAATCAAGGAAACGCAAATTATTGATGACACCTTTATCACACGGGTCATGTGTAAACTCACTTGGGAAAGAGGCAGCATCCAACCCCATGAATGCCAGGAATGAACCAAAGATGTTATCAAAAGGTCTACCACAAGTGGAATTATCTTTTGCGGTAGGATCCTTGCTATATGCACCAATGGTTTTACCTAGTATACAAACCAAGTTACCCGGCACGCTGTCATTTTTACTCATGTAAATCGCATTTACCACATCCATCACCGTAAGTTTCTCAACGGGCTTAGTAGCAAACGCTTCTACTGCACGAATATAGGCCAGCGCATCTCCCTTGGGCTCTTGAATCAGCAACTGATTTTGCCCAAAATCTTTACATCCCTCAAGGAAGTCTCTCTGTGTTGACACGGAACTAGAATTATTATTGTCCGTTGGTACATTCGTTGGGGTACCTCTTTCTGTAGTCCTCAAAGAGGATTGAGAACTTTGATATTCGGTTTCCGTATCCCCAGCAAGGCCAATCTCACAGGTGGCGGAATCAATTGCTTCCGGATTGGAACCGCGGAACAACTTCCACGTTACGCGACCGACTTCCGGAGTTTCCGTTTTGACTTCTTTCCCTTTCTCTCCTGTTTCAACGCCCACAACGTGCGAGAAAGTGTATATCAATTGATTTCCGTTATCTGCCGCTAATTTCGGATTATAGAATGTTTGTTCTACTCCGGAGAAACTGCCATCCAACGGCGTATACTCTGCCGTTACACGGATGTTTTTCTTTTCTTCCGTGAATTTATAATCCTTTTTCTTGGGGTCCAATCCGTTCGGATAATACGTACCGGGATGACCACCCTTGTAACTCTCGCCAGTAAACGTAACCGTAGCAGTCATCGGAGAAACGTTATCCACACAGGAAATACGGACACTATTGTTGAAATAACATTTTTCCGAATAAACCGTATCTTCCCCTTCTTGGCGGTATTTACCGTTACCGATGTAAGAGCGGTTTCCCGTATCTTTGTGCTTGGCGGTTACACCATAGCGGTCCAAATACGCAGCTTTGAATTCCCAGAATGGAATAGGCAACATTTCGTTGTCCAACACATCACGGCGATGGGCCAATTGATGGTCGGAACTCATGGAGCCCACAAACATCAAGTCCAAATTGTCGAACATTTTAACCGCTACTTGATGTCTATAGTTTTCCGCCAATCCGCGGTCTTCCAACATTTTTACAAACAACGCAATGACTTGCGGTTTGAAATGTTTCTCCCAATCCAAGGAAATAGCTTTTGCCTGATAAATCACACAAGCATCATCCAAAGATTCAGGGTCAAATTCTTCCGCACGAGCCCATGTGGCGTTGGAACTCTTGTAGATACTGCCTGCATGTTCCACGGCATAATCTTTCATTTCTTCATACAAACGCTTCGGCATTTGGGGAACAGGTTCACCGTAAAGCTCTTCATACGGACCCACGTTATTCGTCTCCTTAGCGGCGGCACGTTCCATTTCGCGCAATTCGGCTTTGTCTTTTTTACCCAAATCATATCTTACCGCTAACTCTTCCGTTGTAGTGGTGTAGATAGCAGCCGTACCAGCGACAGATTTGTCCGTGGCCCGTAAATTGTTGCCAAACACAGAACATAAGCGCATACCGCCACGATCCTTTTCTGCCGCCATATTAGGATGTTCAAACCGATCCAACGTCTCATACGGCAACGGCACATAGTTGCGCGCAACTACGTAAATGTACGTGTTTTTCTCCCATTTGCGGGCTTTGCCGTTGTGGCTGACTACATAGCGGTGAGCACCTGTGTCCAAATCAGCACAGTCCACGGACAAAGAGGGTTCCCCTTTTCCGTACTTGCTACCAACGGCCAAACCTAAACAATGGCCACGCACTTGGAAGAAGTTCATATCGGCTTCAGCCGCTTTACCATCTTCCCAGCCACCACCTTTTTCGCACTCTTTAATGTGACCTTTCACGGCCTTACAAGCTGCTTCAAAATCTTTCCCGGCTCTTGTATATTCATCGGCATAAGCAATTTGGAATTTCTTTTCATTCAATCCACAACATTTTGGATCTTTCCCATCGCCTTCTTTTTTGTACAAGAACCCGTCCACATCACCACCATCATCACCGGTGATAAGACAGTTCATCAATTTACCTAAAATGTTCTGGGCCCATTTGTCTAACCAATCTTCCCAGTTCCATTTGCGTTGCATTTTGCGCTGCCACAACGCTTGAGAGCGGGTCTTCATCAAATCCCACCACCACGGTTCTTTGCCTTGGTAGTTAAATTTGCGGTCAAAATTACCTGAGCCACCGCCAAATTTGGCATCCCCCAGCGTCATTCCACCAAAGGACCCCGGTTCTACAGGTTTCATTTGTGCATCTAAAATGGCTTGCTTAGCATCGCCTTTACCCAAGGCATCCTTGGATTGGCGCAACGCGGCCGCCGGGTTACCAAAAGCGGAACGCGACGGTTTGCCGGCTGCTTGCAACGGCTGCAAAGAAACCGGTTTGGGTGAATTTTTGTTGCCGTCACCTTTTACTTTTTTGGCGGCACCTTTCAACGAACCACCCCATTTACCTACCCCTAACGGGCTACCGCTGGTGCGGGCCTTGGACCCACCAGGCAAGGTGTTAATTTTGGTAGCAGCACGTTTAAAAGCCGCGCGCGTGCCGGCACGGGCACGCTTTTTGTAAATGTTGGTGGTATTTTCTTCAATATCGATATTGGTATCGGCTTTCAACTTTTTAGCGGAAGCAGATTCCTTATATGCATCCCGCTGGGCGTATGCTTCAGCTTTATAGTCGTAGTCGTCCGAAGAACCATACTCGTCCTCTTCGGAATCGGAGCCGAATCCTTTAATTAAGCTTAGTGAATCACGCCCGGAAAGCTGTGAAATTTGACCTTCGGGGTCTTCAATATCCGGTGCAAATGCGTAGCGCTCCGGATCGAACACCGTTTCGGTGCTGGACGGAGTAAGCACGGTTTCTTCTTTTACACTGCCGCTGTATTTATACAAAAACGGTAATAAAAGCAGTGCAATTAACGCAGCAATCAAGAACGGAGCATCCCGTTTGGTTCTTTCGAAAATGGTCTGTCTTGGTTTGCCGTCTCTCCCAATTCTGGAGGAAATCCGTTTAGCAAACGATTTAGAGGCAGCTTTATTTGATTTGCTGTCTTTAATTTTGTCGCTAAAGGTAAAACTCTCCTTCTTTTTTTCCTCTGGCATAGATGCCTCCTACATAGTAAAATTTTCCTTACGGGCAGGGTAAACTCAGTTGAGCCCCTGTTGTAAGCACATAATAAATAAACCGCTGTCCGGAACTGGATACCCATTCCGCAACAACTTAATTTCAGTCCTTCTTATTGTTATTATACAACAAAAGGATGAAATTTCAAGGGGCATTTTGGGCCCAGTTGCTGCCTAGGTATTTTGGTCCCACTACCTAATTTTGATT